>Ga0206798_1044_pt1 | contig 27495 bp, 20 predicted proteins | sample Alteio_BWOrgCont_66_FD_152893 | JGI IMG/M metagenome (GOLD analysis project Ga0206798, IMG submission 152893) | Enriched cells from forest soil in Barre Woods Harvard Forest LTER site, Petersham, Massachusetts, United States -... | ecosystem: Environmental > Terrestrial > Soil > Temperate forest >...
AGCCCGCGCTGGTGGACGCGCAGTGGTTTGATTTTGCAAAAAATGAAAGCGTGCCGATGAAGGGCAGGGCGCGGTTGTGTCCGTATTATTTTGTGGCCGGCGAAGGTGATGCGGCGCGCCCGCAACTTGGCGGCGTACTGGCAACGATTGTGCCTGCCGATAAAAAAATCGTCCACGGCATGAGCGATGCCGTCATCGCTCCATGTTCGGTTTGAAGCGAAGCGGGGTCGGGCAAATCCCATCGCCGTCACGGGAAATCCGGTAATGGCTCAAATTGGCGGTATTGGCGCCTGGCCACCGTTTTTCAAACGGCTCGACGGAGTCTCGCCCCACCGATTTTGACCATGGGAACTGCGGGATGTTTAAATCACGCCTTGGGGGCTTCGGAAGCAGGCTGGATGGGTCCCAGTGCGGCGGGGCCGCGTTCGCCGGTCTTGATGCGCAGGGCGTCAACGATGGGCAGCACGAAAATTTTCCCGTCACCACGCTGGCCGGTGTGGGCGCTTTTGTAGATGGCACTGATGAGGGTGTCCACCTCTTCATCGTGGCAGGCGATTTCCACCCGCAGTTTGTGCGCCATCTCCACATCAGTGAAATCCCGGTCGTGCTGGCCAAATCCCCGCGCCTCGGAAACGGTCAGGCCGTGCAGATGCTGTTCATCGAGGTCGTCCAGGAGTTTGTGGAGATGATCCGGTGGAATGATGACGAGAACCATTTTCATATCAATTTTCGGTCACGGATTTCTTTTCAAAGTAGGGATACAACAACGGCACAAGGAACAACGTCATCACCGTGCTGGTGATGAGTCCGCCGATGATGACCACGGCGAATGGGCGCGCAGTCTCGGCGCCGACGCCGGTGGAAATTGCCGCCGGCAGGAGGCCCAGCATCGCCATGAGCGCGGTCATCACCATGGGACGCACGCGCGAGGCGGCGCCTTCCTGAATGGCTTCCACCACATTCAAGCCTGTCCGCCGCAATTCGTGGATGCGGGAGACAAGAATCACGCTGTTTTGAATGGCGATGCCAAAGAGCGCGACGAAGCCGACCAGTGCGGCGACGGACAAATTCAATCCTGCCACCGGCAACGCCAGAATGCCGCCCACCGCCGAGTAAGGCACGATCAAGAGAATCAGCGTGGCGAAAGCTGGCGAGTTAAACGTGACGAACAGCAGAAAGAAAATCGCCAGCAGTGTGATGGGAAAGATGATGGCCAGCCGACGTTCGGCGCGTTGCTCGTTTTCAAACGCGCCGGTCCAGACGATGCGGTAACCGGGCGGGAGTTTCACTTGCGCGGCCAGGGCGCGTTGAGCATCCGCCACCATTGAACCCATGTCGCGGTCGCGTACGGAAAGTTTAATGTCCGTCCGGCGTTCGTTTTCCTCGCGGTAGATTCGCGCCATGCCGGCTTCGGCTTCCACGGTCGCCAGATCACCCAAGGTTACCCGCTCGCCATTGGAGCCGAACACGGGAATGTTGCGGATGGATTCCACATCAGCGACGGAGTGCGGTGACATTTTCACCACCAGGTCAAAACTGCGTTCGCCTTCGAGCACTTGAGTTGCCGCCTGACCGCCCAAGGCGGTGGCGACGACGTTTTGCACGTCGGCCACGGCCAGGCCATAACGTGCAATTGCTGCACGATTCACGGTGATTTGGATTTGCGGCTGGCCGATCAGGTATTCGGTGCCGACATCCGCCGCGCCCGGAACTTTTGAAACAACATCCACGATCTGGTCGGACAATTTTTGCAGTGTAAAGAAATCCGGGCCGAACAGTTTAATGGCCAGATTGGCTTTCACACCGGAAACGGCTTCATCCACATTATCTTCGATGTATTGGCTGAACTGCGTGTCAATGCCGGGAATTTCCTTTAGTTTGCGCGCCATCGCGTCGCAGAGCGCCTCGCGGTCGTGAGCGGTGGTCCAGCGGTCGCGCGGAATCAGCCCCACGCTGTATTCGGTGGTGTCCCAGCCGTTGACGTCGCTGCCGTCATCGGGCATTCCTTCCTGGTCAACGACATACCTGACTTCGGGAAATGAAGCCAGGATCAGGCGGACTTTGTGGGTGATCTTGGCCGCTTCCGACGGGGAAATGGATTGGGGCAGGAACGTCCGCACCCACAGATCGCCTTCGTCCAGTTTTGGCAAAAATTCGGAACCCACAAAATGGAAAACCAGGCCGCCAATCACCAGTAACGCGGTGGCGCCGCCAAAAATCAGCAGGCGGGATTTCATGGCGAAGGCGAGCGCCGGACGATACAGGTGCAACAGCCAGCGCACGACCCAGGATTCTTCCCCGGCAATTTTTCCGCCCTTGACGGCGAAGGTGGCGAGCGCCGGCGCGATCAAAATCGCGAAAAATGTTCCGGCGATCAGGGCGAAGGTCAGCGTCCAGGCCATGGGTTTGAAAATGCGGCCCTCGACCTGTTGCAACGTGTAAAGCGGAATGAACGCCGTCAGCAAAATGATCTTTGAAAACAGGATCGGGCGGCCCATCTGGGCGACGGATTCGGTGATCGCCCGCGGCAGGGAACGCAACCTGCCCTTTTTTTCATGAAGAATGCGCAGCAGGTTTTCCATGATCACCACCGACGAGTCCACAATGATGCCGAAGTCGATCGCGCCAAGGGAAATCAGATTGGCCGGGATGCCGCGCAAATCCAGCAGCATGTAGGCGCCCAAAAGTGAAAATGGCACGGCCAGCGCCACCACGAGCGCGGAACGCCAGTTGCCCAGGCCGAGAAACAACAGCGTCACCGTCAGCACCAGCGCGATGCCTTCGATCAAATTTTTATGAACGGTATGGACCGTCCGGTCCACCAGCGCCGTGCGGTCGTAATACATCACCAGCTTGACGCCCGGTGGCAGATAATGGGCGTTGATGTCATCATACATCTGCTCCACACGCTGGCAGACCTCCGTCGGATTATCGCCGCGGCGCATGATGACGATGTTTTCGGGAACGTCATCCTCATCGCTGATGATTTTTCCGTTGGCGGAATCCGTGCGGCCAACCCGTCCCAATCGGGTCGCGTGGCCGATGATGACCTGGCCGATGTCCTGGATGAGAATGGGCGTCCCGTTGACGGTGGCGACGGCGATATTTTTAATGTCGTCAATGTTTTTGATCAGTCCCAGACCGCGCACGATATACAGTTGTGCGCCGTGTTCCACATAACCGCCGCCGGCGTTGACGTTGCCGTTTTGCAAGGCGGTAAAGACCTGTTGCAGATTCAGGCCGTAGGATTTCAGTTTGGCCGGGTCTACCAGCACTTGATACTGCTTGGTCAGTCCGCCGAAAGGATTGAGATCCACCACCCCGGGCACGGAACGGAATTTCTTTTCCACAACCCAGTCTTCAAGGGCGCGAAGTTCTTCCGGCGGAAATCCCGGTGGCGCCCGCAACGTGTAGCGGAAAATTTCGCCGATGGGGGTGGCGTCCGGCGAAAGACTGGCATTGGCGCCCGCCGGCAGGGTGACGGTGCTTAACAACTGATTGACCAGATTGCGGGCGGTCGCGGGATCGGCATTATCCTCAAAGACCAGGGAAGTCTGGGACAGGCCGAACAGCGAAATCGAGCGCATGGAAAGCCGCTGCGGCACGCCATTCAATGCGGCTTCAATTGGAATGGTTACCTGTTGCTCAACTTCTTCCGCCGCGTGCCCCGGCCAAAGGGTTTGAACCTGGATCAGCAGGTTGCTCACGTCGGGATACGCCTCCACCGGCAGGCGTTCGTAAGCGTTGACGCCGGCCAGGATAAAAACGGCCAGCAACGCCACCACTACCGGACGATGGCGCAGGACATAGGCAGTAAGTTTGCTGGTCATGTCAGTCGGCGGGGTTGACAATTGACTGCAAGAGCAGCGCACCTTCGGTTACGACCTTTTGCCCGGCAGTGATGCCATCAAAGACCGGAATCTTGCCGTCTTGTTCCGTTCCGACCTTCACGATCTGGCGTTTGAAATGGCCGGGTGACGTCTCAATAAAAAGATAATATTGGTTGTCCATCGTGAAAATCGCCGAGGCGGGAATCTCCACGCCGGCGCCAGCCAATTTGTCCGTGGCCTGCACCATGTCCACCGTGACATACATTTCCGCCTTGAGCAGCTTGTCCGGGTTGGCAACCACGCCGCGTACTTTAATCGTGCGGGTGGCCGGATCCATGGTGTCGCCGATCTTATCCACCGTGCCGGTGAAAACCCGGCCGGGGTAAGCTTCAGAATAAACATGCAGCGGTTGTCCTGGTTCCAACGAAGGCAAATCCGCTTCCGCCACGTCCACTTGCAACCATAACTTGGTCGGATCGCTCACGGTGAACAGAGGGGTGGTTTCAGGCTGGAAACTGGCCAGTTGGAAATCCGGCCGGATTTCCTGGCCGGGATTGATGCTCTTGTCCACCAGCACGCCGGCCAGCAGACTGCGCACCACATAACGCGAGTTCAGCGTGTCGTTGGTGCCGGTATAATTGCCGGCCGCCGCCTCCGACCGGTCATCCGCCAATGCGCGCTCCAATTCGCTGTAAATCTGATCACCGCCGCCATAATTAAGCAGGACGGACTTGGCGCGATCCCGCTCGGCCAACGCAGCGATATAAGCGGCTTCGGCAGATTCCAAATCTTTTTGCGCATAAGCGCCATGCGCCAGCAATTCCTTGGTGCGTTGCAACGCCTTGTCAGCGGCCATCAGATTGCCTACCGCCGTCCGGGCATTGGCCAGGGCCAGAGCGTAGTCGGGTGAATCCAGTTCGGCCAGCGGCGTGCCGACGGAAACGGGATCGCCGATGTCGGCCAGCACTTTGGTGACTCTGCCAAAAACGGGAGTGAAAATGCGGACGGTAGTTTCATCGTTCCAGTAAAGCCGGCCGGTCACATGCTTGATGGCCACGGTTCGCGGCTGCGCGGTTTCGACGGCAATCGAATCCAGTTGCGGAGCACCGGCGGCAAACGCAACTTCGTCACCCGCCACGTTCGGCGCCGGGGGTTCCGCAGTTTGCGAAACTTGTTCCCGGCCACAACCGGCGAGCGCAAGCGCGGCAAGCAGGCCTAATGCTCCAGCCGGAAGGCTGGTTTTCAGCCTTAAAAAATTTATCATGTTAAAATTCCTCTTCATCATTTCCATTGTTCCGAATTCAATTCCGTTTCCGACAAGGCCAGCCGCGCGGACGTCAAATCGGCGACCGCGCTGGCGGTGTCGTTCATGGCCTGGACAAAGGCCAGCCGGACAGTGTTGTCCGTTTGCTCGGCGTTCAATAAATCCAGAAGTGTGGCCGCGCCTTTTTCGTATTTGAACTCGATGGTCTCGCGAACATGCGCGGATTTGGGAACGGTCTGGTCCCGGTAACGCAACCAGCGCAAATACGCTTCATTGTATTCCGATTCCGCGTTGGCCAAGTCGGCGACGGACTGGGCCTTGAGTTGGGCCAGCGCAATCCGGGATTGATCCACCGCTGCCTGCGCCGCCTTGATGTTGCCGCCGTTCAGGTTCCAAAGCGGCAGCGGAAAAGAAACCCCGATATTGAGGGTGTTCACGTCGGGGCCGCCGCCCGGCGGTTCATGTTCAACCCCGACGGAGAACGTCGGGTCGGGAATCCGTTCGGCTTTTTGCAACGTGAGATTGGCCTCGGCGGCGCGTAAATCTGTCTCGGCGGCCAGTACGTCCGGCCGTTCAGCATGGGTGCTGGTATTTGGTTCTTCAACGGATGCTGAACTCGCGACCACGTCTGCCAGTTGATCGCCCGGTGTCCAATCGCCCTTCGGCTGGTCTACACCCATCAAAACTTCAACTGCAATCCGCGCTTGAACGGCAGCGGCCCCGGCGGCTTTGGCCTGCAACTCCAATTGTTCAGCGTTGATCTCAATTGTTTTCGTATCGGCGTCAGAAAGGTCGCCCGCCGCGCGCTGCGCTTCTGCAATCGTGGCCTCATGCCGCATATAGCCGGCAGACTGCGTCAGATTTCGTTCGTTTTCCCCGGCCAGCAAGGCCGCGATATATGCCTTCGTCACGCCTTGATCCAATGTCCGCTTCGCGTCGTAAAAACGCGCCTCGGCGCTCAACACACTGGCGCGGGCCGCCGCCTGGCGATCATGACGTTTGCCGCCGATCTCAATCAACTGGCTGACGGCGGCGATGGAATCGTAATTGCGATCCCAAAGATCGTTGCCTGAAATGGTGCCGGCGTTTCGTTCGCCGATTTTGGCCGTGGAAAGTGAAGCGATGGGATTGGGAAATTCCTTCGTGACGATAAGCTGTGCCTGTGCCGCATCCACCCCGCTGCTGGCCGCAAGCAAATCCCAGTTGCGCTCAAAAGCCATCTGCTTCGCGTCGGCCAGCGTGAGGGCGTTGGTTTGCGCGCGCGCGGCCACAACCGCGATGGCGATCAATAATGTGGCGACGGTTTTTTTCACCGCCCGACGGTAATGAACGCAAGGTGAAGTGTCTGCACAGCACAGCCTTGAATTTTTGAGAGGCGGAATCCTACAAGCGCCGGCCGGAATTATCTTCCTCGTGCCAGCGCACGGCTTCACGCAGCAATTCAGTGGCCGTCGTCAGATTGAGTTTTACCTTGATGCGGGCGGAATAACCCTGGATGGTTTTGAAGCCGACGCGTAAATGATCGGCGATCTGACGCGTATTGTAGCCGCGTCCGAGTAGTTGAAAAACTTCCAGTTCGCGGTCGCTCAATTGTTCAATCGGCGAAGCAGTCTGGTTGGATCTGCCCGCGACAAACTTTTGAGTCATCAAGGCGGTGACTTTTTCGCTCACATAAATTTCCCCGTCGAGCACGTTGTGGATCGCTTGAACGACTTTCCGGGTCGCCTCGCTTTTCATGATGTAACCGCCCGCGCCCGCGCGCAGCGCGCGTTCGGCGTAAAGCAGTTCATCGTGCATGGAGAGCACCAATACCGCCACGTCGAACTGCCTGGCCTTGATGTTTTTGATCAGTTCGATTCCCGAACCGCTCGCCAGCGAGATGTCCACGATGGCGATGTCGGGCTTGATGGTCTCGATGAGTTGCAATGCTTCTGGCGCGTTGCCGGTCTCGCCGCAGACCTGAAAATCCGGCCGTTGATTGATCAAGTTGATGAGCCATTCGCGCACGAGCGGATGGTCATCCACCAAAAGAATTTTAATTTTTTGCGCCATGAGTTTCAGCATCGGCGGCGTGGTTAAAAGGAAGTTTGCAAGTGACCCGCGTCCCTGATTCGGGCAAACGCTCGATGTTAAAAGTCGCGCCGACCATGTTGGCGCGATAAGCCATGATGCGCAATCCCATTCCCTGGCCGTTGTGGGCATTTTCCGGCAGGCCGATGCCGTCATCCGTGACCGTCAGCGTGATGGCATTCTCTGTTTTTTCAAAACGGATGGTTATATGCCTGGCCTTCCCATGTTTAATGGCGTTGGTGATGGCTTCTTGCGCGATGCGATATAATTGCGTGCTGGCTGTCGTATCCGGCAACCGCAACGGCTCGCGGCATTCAAATTCACAGCCTACCTTGAACCGCTCGCTGATGTTGCGGGCCAGCTCTTGAAAGCCATCCATGAGTCCTTCGTCCGCGATTTCGACCGGATGCAGGCCGCGCGCAAAGGCGCGGGTCAGCAGAATCGCTTCCTCAACCAGTTTGACCAGATTTTTGGCCGCGGCTGATTCGGGCAGCGATTGGTTTTCCAATTGTTCCGTGAGCACCTGGCTGGCGAACGCCGTGGCGGTCAGATGCTGGCCCAGGCCGTCATGCAGGTCATGGCCGATTTGACGTTGCTCCCGCTCGCTGATTTCCAAAAGCTCTTTTTCCAGCCGCGTCCGTTCCTGGATTTCGCTGGTCAACGCGGCGGTCCGCTGGCGCACGCGTTCTTCCAGTTCCTGGTGGGATTTTCGGAGGTTGACGAGGGTTTTTACCACGACAAAATAAACCATCAAGGCGATCGCACCGTTCCAGATCGGAACAAACCAGTTGGAATAGTTTGCGCCAGCGGCAAAATCTCCGACCAGCCAGACGGCCACACTCAGGATTGAGATCACGCTCCCAAAAGCGCCGCCCACGAACCAGGCCGCCAAAGCCACCGGGATCAAATAGAATGCCGAAAAGAAAATTGCGTAGCCGGTAAAATAATCGACGGTGCCGACCGCCGCGACCAGCCCCAGGCTGGTCATCATCAGGGGCGGTTGCGACCAGTTTTCAAGTCGTTTGATCCACGCAGTCATGTTGAGCTAAAAGCAACGCTTACGCATGCTTGAGTAAAACATATCTTAAGCGCAAGGAAGATAAACAGCATTGACGCTGGAAAGGCGAGGATTTTTCTGACGGCAAGCGGGTGGCGGAATTTTTTATCAGCAACACATTGAAATGGACGAAAGTTGTCGTCGGAGAAAGCACATTTTCCTTTCCAATCTTCCCGAAAAATAATATGCCTTACGTCTCTAGCGTCGTGAGAGCGTGCCCAGCAAGCCTTTGACGTTTAGACGTCGCTTGCGGTCAGCAAGTATTCGTTTGGAAGCAAAAGCGGAAGCGCTTGCTTTTAGGTTGTTAAGCCAGTTTAGCTCAGTGGTAGAGCAACGGTTTTGTAAACCGTAGGTCGTCGGTTCAAGTCCGACAACTGGCTCCATTTATTAACGGGGGGAGATTTTATCAGGGCTTTAGAAGCATTCGATGCCAAATATTTCTCCTATTCACGCAATCAGGCAGGGACAACTCCCAAATTTTAACCAGAACGGCTAATCTGTCCTGTTTTTTTGGGGTGATTACGAGGATGAGTGTCCTGTTTTTAGTCGGCCAGACTTGTTTTGAGGGGAAAAGTGGTGGAAATCCCGAAAAAGAGGGAAAAAACTCCGGAAGTTTTAAGGTTTTTGTTTGTTTGAACATTGGCATTGCAGATGCTAAAATCCAGTTGTAGCGGTTACAGCAGGCAATCAAGTGAACAAATATGTTATCCTATAACCCGCCTGTTGTTCTGTTCCACCGCTTAAACAGAAAGCAACAGTTAAAATGAAAACAATCAAAAACCAAAATGGACGTAAAGCCGGCTTCACGCTGGTGGAAATCATGATCGTTGTGGCCATCATCGGCCTGTTGGCGGCGATCGCGATTCCGAACTTCGTGCGTGCCCGTCAAACCTCGCAAACCAATGCCTGCATCAACAACCTCCGGATCATTGATGCCGCCGATCAGCAATGGGCGTTGGAGCAAGGACAGCAGAGCAGTGCGAGCATCACCAGTGCCGCCATCGTTCCGTACTTGGGCCGCGCGGGTAGTGTCATGCCGACCTGTCCCATTGGAAATGCCGCTTACATTCTTAACCAAGTCAGCGTATCGCCGACCTGTCCTAATTCGACGGGTTCGACCGGCTCGCATTATGCCGTTCTTTCCCAATAATCTTGGGTAATCACCAATCACCAATCACAGAGCCCGGAGCAATCCGGGCTCTTTTTTTTGTTTTGTGTCAGGTGATTAAGGATCCGGCTCGCGAGGACGTTCGCCTGCCGGTGAGAAGCGCAGACAAGGAGCAGGGAGCAAGAAGTAAAGAGTAAGTGGAGACGTTCGCCCACCAAGATCTGGTTCGAGCGCGTGGCCTCCCCGGCGCAGATGAAGATGAATTACGGTTTTAAGGTTGATGGGGTGAAAGTGGAGGATGATTTTTGACGTGCGCGGGATTACGGGCGGAATCCTAACCCGTCGGACTGGATTGTCGTAGGTTTTTCAAATACTCCGCATGAAGCGCACGCGGTCATCGCGTCCATGAAAAAGGATAAGGATGATCTTCAGAGGCTCGGCGAGATGCCTTCCGGGGAGTAGATTTTCCTCGAAAAGGTTCTGCTTTTTTCATTATCCATTAACCAATTGCTCGGATTATGCCCCGCGCAACTCCCAATTTACACGTCCCACTCGCCGCAAATATCGGAAAAATCCCATCGCGGCGTGAAACTATTTTGGGACTTGTGCAGAATTATTGTTCGGAGCATTCTGCGTGAGAATGAAAGCGAAACCGGTTTGTTCAAAAGAATTTCAATCCAAGCTTGCGGCATATTCCGCCACAGCCACCGCCGCGCTGCTGGCCGCGCCCGCCGCCGCCGATGCCGTAGGTATTCAAAACATCACCAGCATCACCCCGACAGGCACGATCAGTTGGTCGGCCAACAACCCTTTTAACGCGGCTCAAAATTTTACCGCCGGGCCGTTCCAAGGGACAATGCATGAGTTGGTTGAAACCGGTAGCCGCCACTTTGATCAAGCAGCATTGGATCCGGGGAGTGGATGCGGAATCATCGGGAATGGCAATGGTTCTGTTCGTCTCTTTGGGTTAGGTGCCGCGATACATGCAGCGACCAGTGAAGATGGTAATTTGCTCGCCAGACGAAGCAATGGCAACCCGGCTGGAGCTTTTCAGCCTGCGGCCAACGGCGCGGTTACGGGCTATATCGGCTTTGAGGCCAAAAGCAACCAACACACATATTACGGTTGGTTGCGGGTCAAAGTTGACGGCGATGCGAACGGCTTCCCGGATGAGATTTCTCTAATCGCTGCAAGTGGCGATCCAGACATCTATGGCGCGTTCGGTCTGGCGAGTTCCGACATCACGGCGGGCGAAATCGCGTCGCCCGTGCCGGAACCCTCCCTTGCGGCCTTGGGCGGGCTCGGTTTGCTCGCGCTCGGCGCACGCGGTGTGCGGGAAATGCGGCGGCGCAAAACCCCCGCCGCGCCAGTGTGATTTTCCACCCATTTGCGTTAAAGACCCCCAAAACCACTCAGTTACCCCACAATCCAATGCCTCACGACCTGGCGATGGTTATTTCGGGCTTCGGGCTTTATTTTTATGAAAAACCATCTATAAAGCACAAATGTTTCGGCCACGTTCCATCGGACTTCTGCTGGCGCTCGCCACGTTGCTGGTTTATTTGCCGGCAACGTCCTGCCAATTCATCAATTTCGATGACCCGGATTATGTCACGGACAATAACGTCGTTCAAAACGGCCTGACTTGGGCGGGTGTCAAATGGGCGTTCACGGGCGCGCATGCGAGCAACTGGCATCCGCTGACATGGCTCTCGCACATGGCCGATTGTGATCTGTTCCGCCTGAATCCGGCCGGCCCGCATCTGGTCAACATCCTGTTTCACGCGGCGAATGCGGCGTTGCTTTTCCTGCTGTTGTTTCGGCTGACCAACCTGCGCGCCGACGTTGCGGCCCGGCAAGGTCAAAGCATCTGGCCGTCCGCGTTCATCGCCGCGCTGTTTGCATGGCATCCGCTGCACGTCGAATCCGTGGCGTGGATCTCCGAGCGCAAGGATGTTTTGAGTACGTTTTTTACGCTGCTGACGCTTTTGAACTACGCACGTTTTGCGCAAGCGCGAAGCGATGCCAGATGCGAGTTGCTGGATGCCGGCCAACAACCCATCGCATCCAGCATCCAGCATTACTGGCTCGCGTTATTTTTCTTCGTGCTGGCGCTTTTGTCCAAGCCGATGCCGGTAACGCTGCCGGTGGTGATGTTGCTGCTGGATTACTGGCCGTTGGGAAGAATGGCCGGTGGCGAGCGGCCAGCGGCAAATTTTTTCCGGTTAGTTTTTGAGAAATGGCCTTTCTTCCTGCTCTCCGCCGCGTCAGGTGTCATCACTTGCCTGGCGCAACATGATGCGGTCAATTCCCTGGCCCATCTTCCGCTTAGTCTGCGGTTGGAAAATGTCCTGACGGCTTATGCCGGTTATCTGGGGAAAATGGTCTGGCCGGTGAACCTGGCCATATTTTATCAGTTGCGCGCGCCAATCGCATGGTCGTTGATCGCCGAGTCGGTGATTATTTTGACCGGCATTTCCATCCTGGTCTGGCGGGTACGCAAAAGCAGTCCGTGGTTGTTCGTTGGCTGGTTTTGGTTTTTGGTGACGCTGTTGCCGGTGATCGGGCTGGTGCAGGTCGGCGGTCAGGCGATGGCCGACCGTTATACTTATTTCCCACTGATCGGAATCTTTCTGGCCATCACTTTTTCGGCGCAATCTCTGGCCGGGCAGTTTGGCTTTTTGAAAAGGTGGCAGGCATTGGCGGCGGTTTTAATCCTAGGTTCGTGCGTATGGCTCACGGAGAATCAACTGCGCTATTGGCATGACAGTGAATCGCTTTTCACCCATGCGCTCGCGGTGTCGCCAAGCGAACCAGGCTATCTTTGTGTGGGGAATGCGTTGAACGATCAAAAAAAGGATGCGGAGGCGATGCATCAATACATCATGGCCTGGCGACTTAATTCCGCATCCGCGATGGCCAACGGCAATATCGGCTTCATGTTATACGCGGAAGGAAAAACGGCGCTGGCGGCGGTTTATTATAAGAAGGCGGTGCAAGGGGAAGATCCATCGTCGGCCATGTTCAAGAACTACGGCATGGTGCTGGCCAAGCTGGGACGGTTTGACGAAGCGATGAGCCAGTATGCCATCGCCGCCCGGATCGATCCCGCCTCCGCCGACCCGGATATCTTGATGGGCGAACTGTTGTTACGAGAAGGAAGGGACGTCGAAGCCTTGACTCATTTGCGGGCGGCATTGCGACTTGACCCGGACAACTTTGAGATGGTCATACTCACGGCCAATCTGCTGGCGGCGGATGAATCGCCGCTGGCCCGGAACGGAGCGGAAGCCCACGCCCTGGCCGAACGCCTCTTGCAACAGACCGGCGACCAGCAGCCCGCCGCACTGGATGCGCTGGCCATGGCCGATGCGGAAACGGGCCAGTTCGCTGAAGCGGTGCAGCTCCAGGAAAAAGCCGTCAAACTGACCGGGGCCAATGGCCCAAAAGAAGACCTCGCCGTGATGCAAAAACGGCTGGAGAGTTACCAGCGGCGTCAGCCGTGGCGGGAATCTTTCAAGAAAACGCCGACGCCCAAAAAGTTAACCCTGCAGTGAGGCAGGGCCAGGCGGCGACACGCGTCCATCTTGGAATTTTTCCGGGCAACGGGATGGAAATTGAGGCTGTAATCCATACGTTTTTTTGTTTTAATTGCGGCAGAAATTCTCGTAGTTTACCTGACATGGATGACCCATGCTAGGCACCTGACATGGCCACAATTCTGAAAACGGACAAGTTGCGCGTCGAATATCGCAGCCGTGAAATGCGGCAGACGGCGAAGGTTGCGCTGGCGGGTCTTGACTTGGAAGTCCACGCCGGTGAAGTCTTTGGTTTTCTCGGGCCGAACGGCGCAGGCAAAACGACGACGATGAATGTCCTGCTCGGGTTCGTCCAGCCGACGGGCGGCGCGGCGAGTCTGTTCGGCATTGATGTCCGCCAGCCCATCGCGCGTCAGCGCATCGGCTATCTGCCGGAACTGACTTACTACTACAAATTTCTCACCGCTGAGGAACTGCTCCGTTTTTACGCAAAAATTTTCGGGCTCCCGCGCGGCGAAGCGGATAAACGCATCGACCAATTATTAAAGCTGGTCGAACTGGAATCGGCGCGCAAACGCCCGATCAAATCGTATTCCAAAGGCATGCAGCAGCGCGTCGGCCTGGCGCAGGCGCTCATCAACAATCCCAATCTGCTCGTGCTCGATGAACCGACCAGCGGGCTCGATCCGCTCGGGCGCATGAAGGTCCGTGAGATCATCCAGCGTTTGAAGAACGAGGGCAAAACGGTCTTCTTTTCATCGCACGAACTTGGCGAGGTTGAAACGGTTTGCGACCGGGTCGCCATCATCCATCAAGGTGAACTCAAAGTGGTCGGACGGGTGGACGAGATCAAAAAATCCCGGCACGCGACTCTCGAACAGGCCTTTCTCGAAATCATCGGTTTTCAAACCCAGCCCGCGCCATGAAAAATATTTTTGCCGTCGCCGGCGTTGTCATCAGGGAATTGTATCGCCGCAAGGATTTTTACGTCCTGTTCATCGTGACGATTTTGATCTGCCTGGTGATGGCCTCGGTCAACATCTTCAACGACGACAAGATCGTTCGTTACCTGAAGGAAATCTGTCTGCTGCTGATCTGGATTTCGTCGCTCGTGATCGCGATCACCACGACCGCGCGGCAGATACCGGCGGAACGCGAGAATCGCACGTTGCTGCCACTGCTGGCCAAACCGCTGACCCGGAACCAATTGATCTTCGGAAAATTTCTCGGTTGCTGGCTGGCCTGCGGCCTGGTGCTGATCTGTTTTTACACTTTTTTTGGCGCGCTCGCGGCGAGCCGCGAACATCAATGGCCGCTGCCGGATTATTTTCAAGCCGCGACCTTGCACTGGTTCATGCTGGGCATCATCGTGGCGATGGCGTTGCTTGGCTCGCTGGTTTTTGCCGCGCCATCTTCCAACTCCACGATCTGCTTTGTGGTGGTCGGCGGCATTTTACTGGTGGGCCGGCATTTGGATCAGGTGGCGCTCACGCTGTCGGAACCTTCGCGCGGCATCGCGCTGGCGATTTATTATGCGATCCCGCACCTGGAATTTTTTGACACGCGCGACCTGGTCATCCACAACTGGCCGCTCATCCATTGGGAATATTTTGGTCTCGCCATCCTGTATGCGCTGGTTTACACCGCCGTTTTTTTGGCGGGCGCGTGCCTGGTTTTCCGGCGCAAAGCGGTGAATTGAGCCATGAATCCGGCGCGCACATATTTTCTGCTGCTGATTGCGCTGCTGGTTCTGGGTTTTGGCCTGGCGGCGGAGTTGCAGCCGCAATTCGCCGCCTGGCGCGGCAGCCGCGCGGACGGGGATGTTTTCAAAATTCTGCTCGGCGACAGCCGCCGGCTGTTTGCCAACGAATTTTATGTCAAGGCCGACGCCTATTATCACAGTGGTTTTTATCCGACGATTTTTGACAACAACGAAGCGTTCAAGACCGCGCACATGGCCGAGGACACCGGCGCAGTCAGCAGCAAAAATCGTGGCGAAGAGGAAAGTTTCATGGGGCCGCCGCGCGATTGGATCGACGCCTTTGGCCGCCACTTTTTCCCCGATCGCCACACGCATCTGGATGAGGGCGGACCGAACGACGATTTGAGCACGAGCGCGAGCATCCGCGAAATTTTGCCGTGGCTGAAGCTTTCCACCGACCTCGATCCGCAAAACGTCCAGAACTACACCGTGACGGCTTATTGGCTGCGCGAGCGGATGCATAAAACAGACGAAGCCAACCAAGTTTTGCTGGAAGGTTTGCGTGAAAACCCCGGCAGTTGTGACATCCTTTTTGAATTGGGCCGGCTCTACGCGGAAAGCAACCACGATACCAATCGCGCGGAGAATGTCTGGGTCGCCGCCGCTAAAAACTGGCGGCCCATCAATGGCGACGATGACGCGGTGATCGCCAACAATTTTATTTACGAAAAAATCACCGCGCAGCTGGGGGAGTCGGAACGCGCCGCCGGCCACTGGCAGCAAGCGATCGGCTGGTTTCAGGAGGCGCAAAAAGTTTCACGCACGCCCGAAGCCTTGCAGGAGCAGATCAACGCGATCAAAAGAAAAATGGCCGCGCAAACTTCCGTGGCACCGCAGTAGCGGCTCGATTTGAACCGCTTCGTTTCCATGGCCCGCCGCTGAGGATGGAAACGAGGGAGAAAAATCAAACTGTCGAAATCAGATTTCCCAATTCTTTAGGGAAAAACACGTCGTTTCCTTGGAAAATCTGAAAAAATGCAACTTTAATTTTTCTTTGGTGTTCATCTTATGAGCCGTTATATTTGAACCATGAGATTCGCCGGACAATTTATTTGCGGGTTGGCCGTCTGGCTGGTGGCTGGTGGCAGCGGGTGGGCGCAGGACGCGTCAGCGAATCCTTATGTCCCCATTGTGGAGCGGAATATTTTCAATCTTGTCCCCATGCCATCGACTGATCCCGCAGATGCAAAACCCGTTGATCCACCGCCGAAGATCACCCCCAATGGCATCATGTCCCTTTTTGGTCAAGTGCAGGTGTTGTTCAAGGTGGCCGAGCCGGGCAAGGCCGGCAAGCCGGCGGAGGATCAATCTTATGTCATGAGCGAAGGCGAACGGCAGGATGACATTGAAGTGACCAAGATTGATGCGCTGGCCAGCATTATCACTTTTAACAATCATGGTGTGATCCAGGAATTGCCCTTGTCCAATGTGCCCGATGTTTCAACTCCGGACGCTGCTCCGACCGGTGGTCCGGGTTTTGGGCGGCGCCCGGGTTTTCCGGGCGGCGGCCCCCGTTTTGGCGGTGGCCGCAATCCGGGCAATCCTTCAACCGGCAATAATCCTTCGTATGGAGGCAATCCCAATACTTCCGCCACGCCTAATTCTGGAACGGCCAATGTCGGCGGCAATAATGGTTATAATCCACAATCACAATCGCAAAATGATCTTTCGCCCGAAGCACTGGCGTTGTTGATGGAAAAAAATCGAATTGATACGCAAGACTTGGTGAATCAGGGATTGATGCCGCCGCTGCCGCCGACGCCAATCACTCCAGCCGATGCGAAAGGGGTGGGCGGAGTGCCATTGGTTGCAGGTTCGGATAATGGTCCGCCAGCCTTGCCAAATCAGGTTGAATCGGAGCAGTAAGCAATTTTAAGGGTTTATTTCCATAAAGCCCCAGGCGGCTGATGGGGTTTGCAGGATCATTTCAAACTTGCTTTAGGCCGGTTTGAAGGATGAGAATCGTAACGGCGGCTTTTGAGGATCAATGCATGGTTTGATGATTTCAGAGATTCGCCAGCAATCAGCAATCAATAACACCATAAAATTATGACCCTCACCAAACGGGACCTTGTGATTCGTATCAGCGAAGAAACCGGGCTCATCCAAACCCAGGTGTTTGAGGTGATCCAGAAGACGCTTGACCACATTGCCGAAGCGCTGGCTAACGGTGGCAAGGTGGAGTTGCGCAACTTCGGCGTGTTTGAGGTGAAAATCCGCAAAGCGCGCGTCGGGCGCAATCCGAACAAGCCGGAAACGGACGTGCCGATCCCCGCGCGCGCCATGGTAAAATTCAAAGCTGGCAAAGACATGCGCGCCGAAGTTCTGAAATTGCCGCCGAAGCTTTGAAACCACGGGCACCAGGAATTTTCAGCCTCATCTAAACACGGGTTTTCACAGATAAAAAATCGGCAGGTAAAAATTATCTGTGTTTCATCGGTGTCCATGGGTGGCTAAAAAACTTTGGCGTCCGGGTGCCAAATCCTTTGTTCCTGCTTTCCTAATCCATTTTTTTCCTTAACTTCTTGGCATGGAACGACTGCCTGGATTCCGTGATTTTTATCCTGAACCGCTCCCGCACACCGACGTGTGGAGCGCGGACGCGCGCCAATTCGTTTTCAATCACTGGCGCGAAACCGCCCGCCGTTATGGTTTCCGCGAATATGACGGTCCGCCGCTCGAACCGCTGGAGTTGTTCACGACCAAAAGCGGCGACGAAATCATCGGACAACTTTTCGATTTTGTGGACAAAGGCAAACGGCATGTCGCGTTGCGGCCGGAAATGACCCCAACCCTCGCGCGCATGGTCGCCGCGCACGAACGCAATTATAAAAAACCGATCAAGTGGTTCGCCATCCCGCAATTATTTCGTTACGAAAAGCAGCAAAAAGGCCGGCTGCGCGAACATTTTCAGTTGAACGCCGATTTGATCGGTGAAACCGATCCGGCGGCGGACGCGGAATTGATCGCGCTGTTGATTGATACCTTGCGCGCATTCGGTCTGACGGCGGAGGATTTTGTCATTCGTTTGAGCAGCCGCAACGCGTGGCAAAGTTTTTTTGAATCCAGAATCCAGAATCCAGAATCCAGGGTTGAAAAGGCCTGCGAGTTTTTTCAAATCATCGACAAGCTCGAACGGACGGCGCCGGAGGAGTCGGAGAAAAAACTGGCCGTGCTCGGGATTCCCCTGGCGCAGGTGAATGAATTCATCAAATCAGGAAAGCCGACGGTGGAACTGGAAAGTATTTTGCAGAATCTCACGGCGCGCGGTCTGCGCGATTTCGTGAAGATTGATTACCAAGTGATCCGCGGCCTCGCGTATTACACCGGCGTCGTATTCGAGGCGTTTGATCGCAAGGGCGAATTTCGCGCCATTGCCGGCGGCGGACGTTACAACAATCTGGTGAAGCTCATCAGCGGCGGCAAAGTGGATCTGCCCGCGCTCGGTTTCGGCATGGGCGACGTCGTGCTGCTGGAATTGCTTAAGGCCCGCGGGTTGCTGCCGAAATTTGATTCGACGATGGACGTGTTTGTATTGATCGAAGATGAAAATCTGCGCGGCATTTCGCTGAAGCTGGTCCATGATCTGCGCGCGGCAGGCTACGCGGTGGATTATCCGCTCACGCTCGCGAAGCCGGACAAACAATTCAAGCGCGCGCAGGATTTGAAAGTGGCGCATACGGTCCGCGTTGAAAGCGATGCTTACGTCCGCGTCCGCAAAATGAAAACGCGCGAAGAAATCGTCGCCGGTTTCGCCGACGCGGCGAATCATTTGGGATGAGCGGCGGCATGGTCATGAAGCCTGAAAATTTCCGGTCGAACGGCATCCGTGCCGTCGGCGCCACCAATTACGCCTAAAAAGCTTCACGGTTTTTCCATCGGGAATTTTTTCTAAAAGGTGACCGGCACAACTTATTCACTGATGCCATTCCGACCATTTTTTATGGTGAATAATTTGAAAGCTGAAACTTCTGAAAGCGTTGGTTTCATTGATTAATATAAATTATTCACCGGTTCTTCACCGGCGATTTCCGGTGGATAAGTTGTGCATATCAATTCGTTGTTGAATTAAAGAAATCTGATAATCTGGTGGTGTTCATTGAAAGCACGAAGCGGATGGCGACGAATAAAATTGGAGTTGTCCAGCTTCAAGATAATCCCGGGTGACCGGGGAAAAGCCGGATCAGGCTGATTGATCCGACTCCTCTGAAACCGGAGCGTAAGTTCCGGCGAGGCAGAATTCACCGGTTCCTCTGATGACGGTCGCACGTCGTCAAACGCGAATGAGGAATCAGGTGGCAAGGAACGATTAGAAACCGTTCCGAGCCAGGTTAAGTAGTCCGGGCAGGTTTCGAGCTTGGACGAATCGCAGTTACCGGAAAGGTATTTGGTTGCTACTGCGTATCAGCACGGTGCGGGCGCTCTGGCGGTTCAAAAATAAAACGTTGAAAACGCCAAAATAAAAACGCCGAAAGGCGGACAAAAAGGGCGCATGTATCGGGAAGGACATGCTGGCTGGGCAAGCCGCGTGAAAAACTTCCAAGAGTCGGCGATGTTAAAAACGACACCGCTGGACTGTGAAAGAAAAGCAACTTGAGAGAGAAGAGGCGAGACCCGTGGTTTCGGGCGAACGCACCGTCAAAAGCGGTGGCTGACCCGGAACCAGTGGTCAAGACGCGAACGAAAAAATCGCAGGCGTGTCTTGACTTGGTTGGCAGGCCGGTGGCGCAACCACCAGCCGAAGCGAGCTGAAAAGCCTCACTCAAAATCCAAGGCCGCAAGGCGTTGGACGGCCCTGCTACGAGGCCGAAAACTCCGCTTGCCGTGGAGAATAGCGTCGGGAAACCGGCAGCCCCGCGAGGGCGCGCCTAATGTCGGTTAGGGAAAGAGAGCATGGCGAACTCCCATCCCCCCATTTGTCCCTGTCCGACCGAAAGGTCGGGCAGGGACTTATTGTTTTAAAAACCAGCGTGACGCTGGACTCAAGTGCGAGGCCGCACGGGCCACTGGGGAACGAGCAACCGCCAGGACGAAACCGGGTGACCAGTGGCGTGAGCAAGTCTGCTCGTTGCCTTGCTCGTCACTTTGAGGATGAGGATAAGGGGGTGAGGATGGTGTAGAAAAAACGCTTGCCCGTTCCACGCTTTGAGCGCAACTTGGCGGGGTAAAATTCAACCAAAAATCTTATGGGCCGCATTTACAATAACATCATTGAAACGATCGGGCGCACGCCATTGGTCAAATTGAACAAAGTCACCGCCGGAGCGGGCGCGACCATTCTGCTGAAGTGCGAATTTTTTAACCCGTTGAGCAGTGTCAAAGACCGCATCGGCGCGGCGATGATCGAGGATGCCGAGAAACGCGGCATTCTCAAACGCGACACCATCATCATCGAACCGACGAGCGGCAATACCGGTATTGCGCTCGCGTTTGTCGCGGCGGCCAAAGGCTACAAGTTGATCTTGACGATGCCGGAAACGATGTCGCTGGAACGTCGCACATTGCTGGCGATGCTGGGCGCGAAACTGGTTTTGACGCCCGGGGCGGAAGGCATGAAAGGCGCGATTGCGCGCGCAGAAGCGCTGGCGAAGGAAACGCCGAATTCATGGATCCCGCAGCAATTTGAAAATCCGGCCAACGTGGAGATCCACAAAAAAACGACCGCCGAAGAAATCTGGGCGGATACGGACGGCCAGGTGGATTTTGTCGTGGCGGGCGTCGGCACGGGCGGCACGATCACCGGCTGCGTGGAAGTGATCAAACCGCGCAAGCCATCGTTTGAAGCGATCGCGGTTGATCCGAAAGATTCGCCGGTCATCGCGCAAACACTTGCGGGCCAGCCGGTCAAACCGGGGCCGCATAAAATTCAAGGTTTGGGCGCGGGTTTCATCCCGAAAAATTTGCATCTGAAAGACAGCGCGGGAAATCCGCTGATCACCCAAAGCATTCAGGTTTCCAATGACGATGCGTTCGCGATGGCGCGGCGGATCGCGAAGGAAGAGGGGATTCTCGTCGGCATTTCCACGGGGGCCAATGTTGTGGCGGCGCTGGAAGTGGCCAATCGCCCGGAAAACAAGGGCAAACTGATCGTGACCATCGCGCCTTCCACCGGCGAACGTTATTTGAGCACGGCACTCGCGGCGGAAGCCCGCGCGGAAGTCGGCGGTTAAAAAATTTCCCCTGGCGGATCCGCCGGTTTTCGCAGGTCAATCAATGACCTGCGGAACCGGCGCGATCTGCGGGCAAAAATACTTGTTGCCTTTCCAGGCATTTCCCCGTAATTAAAGGCGGTCGAAGGTTCAGTTCCGTGGCGATCGGCGCAGCGGGCAATTTCCAAAGTTCACTTTTCCAGCAATTTTTCGGAAGGGTTCCAGCCTTCAGGCACAACATTTTATATGAGTGAAACGCAAGCCAGCGGCGAGAAGTCGCCCAATCCTAATTATGGTTCGGGTTATCTCGAAATCTCCGAAAAAGGTTTTGGATTCCTGCGCACGGCGCAAAATCATTTTCATCCGAAACCGACGGATATTTTTGTCACGCCCGACACCATCCGCCGCAATTTTTTGAGGGAAGGCAGCTATGTCGAAGGCGCCACGCAGCCGCCGCATCGCGGCACGAGTCCGCAACTCAAGACCGTGGACAAGGTCAACAGCATGCTGTTTCAGGAATACACCAAGGCCGTGCGTTTTGAAAACCTGACGAGCATCGACCCGATCGAAAAATTCAATCTCGAGACCGCGCCGGATCTGATCGAAACCCGCGTGATTGACCTGGTCACGCCGATCGGCAAAGGCACGCGCGGCATCATCGTCGCGCCGCCGCGCACGGGCAAGACCACCATCCTCAAACAGATCTGCAATGCCATCACCACGAACCATCCCGAAGTTCACGCGATGGTTCTGTTGATTGACGAACGGCCCGAAGAAGTCACTGATTTTCAACGTTCGGTGAAGGCTGAGGTCGTCGCGTCGTCAAACGACATGGAATTGGAAACGCATGTCCGGCTTTCGCGTTTCATGATCGAGCGTTGCCGGCGCATCGTGGAATCCGGCAAGGATGTTTTTGTGCTGATGGATTCGCTGACGCGCATCGCCCGCGCCTATAACAGCGTACACGGCGGGAGCGGACGCACAATGACCGGCGGGGTGGACGCGCGCGCGCTGGAGATTCCGCGCAAGATGTTCGCCTCCGCGCGCAAAATCGAAAACGGCGGTTCGCTCACGATCATCGCGACCGCGCTGATTGACACCGGTTCGCGCATGGATGAATTGATTTTTCAGGAATTCAAGGGCACGGGCAACATGGAGTTGATCCTGGACCGCAAACTTTCTGACCGCCGCCTGTATCCCGCGATCGACATCCCGAAATCCGGCACGCGCAAAGAGGAAAAATTGTTCCCGGCGAAAAATCTCGAAGCCATCCGCAAACTCCGCCGCACGATGGTGGACTTGAATCCCATCGAAGCGATGGAGACGCTCACCGCCGCGCTCAAGAAAAACAAGACCAACGACGAGTTGCTGGCGAAGCTGGAAAAAGGCGCGTAATTTTTCCGTGTGAATCAGTCGCTCCATTCGCGTCCGCCGCTGGAGCGGATGCTGCGCATCCATCAGGCACTGCAAGCCGGTAATTTCCCCAATGCCAGCAAGCTGGCGCGCGCCGTCGAAGTTTCCACCAAGACGATTCATCGCGACATCGAGTTCATGCGCGACCGGCTGAACCTGCCGATTGAATTCGACCAGTCGCGCAACGGCTACTTTTACCATGGCGAAGTCAGCGGCTTTCCGACAATGCAGATCACCGAGGGTGAAATCTTCGCGCTCGTCGTCGCCGAAAAAGCCCTGCAGCAATATCGCGGCACCAGTTTCGAGAAGCCGCTGTTGAGCGCGATCAAAAAAATGGAGCAGGCGTTGCCCGATACGATTTCGCTGAATTTTGCCGACATCGAACAGACGATCTCCTTCCGCACACGCGCCGAGCCAATCCTGGATCTGAAGATTTTTGACACGCTCGCCAAGGCGGTCGCGCAACGCCAGCAACTTGAATTGCATTATCGCAAGCCCGGCCAGCCGGTCGAAAAACGCCTCGTTGACCCCCATCATTTGGCGAACATCAACGGCGAATGGTATTTGTTCGCGTTCGACCACGCGCGCCAGGACATCCGTAATTTTGTGCCGGCGCGGATCCAATCGGTGAAACCGACGGGCCAGGCTTTTGCGCGAACGGAAAAATTTTCGCTCGAAAAAAGATTGCGTGACAGCTTTGGCGTTCATGCCGGCGCGGGCAGGTTTGAAGTCGTGATCCGTTTCACGGCGCGCGCGGCGGATTACATCCGCGAAAAAAAATGGCATCCGTCGCAGGAATTGCGCGGCTTAAAAAATGGCGGCGCCGAACTGGCGCTCAAACTGTCCAGCCTCGCGGAGGTTGAACGCTGGGTTTTAAGCTGGGGCGGCGACGCGAAAGTTTTGCGGCCGCGCGAACTGGTGGCATCCGTCCGCGCCGCCGCGGAAAAGATTCTCGCCGGTTAAATAAATTTACCCGGATTCAAGACCCCGTGTGGATCGAGCGCGGCTTTGACGTTGCGATGCAGTTCCCGCGCCTCCTTTGAAACGGCCAGCGGCCACCAGCGTTTTTTGGCGAGGCCGATGCCGTGTTCACCCGTGATCGCGCCGCCCATTGCCAGCACGCCGCGAAAAAGTTCATCGAGACAGGCTTCGGCACGTTTTTTTGCACCGGGCTGCGCGTAATCCACCATGACGTTTGTGTGGATGTTGCCGTCACCGGCGTGGCCGAAGCAGGCGAGCTGCAATCCGTGCTGTTTTTGCAAGCGCGCGGCGAACTTGAAAAGTTGTGCCAATTTCCCGCGGGGCACGACGATGTCCTGGTTCAACTTGGTCAATCCGGTGTCGCGCAGCGCGTAGGAAAATTCGCGGCGGATCTGCCAGACGGCTTCACATTGTTCGCTGCCAAACCCGCGTTCGACGAACAGTGGTTTTTGCCGCCGCACAATTTTTTCCACGGCGGCGATTTCGTGGCGCACGGAATTTTCCTGGCCATCCAGCTCGATGATCAAATGGGCTTTGCAACCGAGCAGCCGTTTGCTGTTCGTGCGTTTGGCGGCGGCGGCGAGCGTGAATTCATCCGCCAGTTCGGTGGCGCACGGCAGAAAACCGGCGGCAAAAATGGCTGACAACGCGTGGACGGCGGCATTCATCGAGCGGAAACCGACGGCGAGATTGGCGCGGAATGGCGGCAGTGGAATCAATTTTAACGTGGCCTCAGTGATGACCCCGAGCAAGCCTTCGGAGCCGACGAACAGCCGGTGCAAATCGAAACCCGTCTTATTTTTGTGCGTGCGCCCGCCGAGCCGGACGATATTTCCATTGGTCAGAACGACTTCGAGGCCAAGAACGTAATCGCGCGTGACGCCGTATTTCAGGCAGCGCGGGCCGCCGGCATTGGTGGCGATGTTGCCGCCCAGCGAATTATTTGCGCGGCTGGCCGGGTCGGGCGGATAAAAAAGGCCGCGTTTTTCCACGGCGGCTTGAAAGTCCGCCGTATTGACGAAGGGCTGGACGACGGCGACAAAATCCTGCGGGTTGATTTCGAGAATTTTGTTCATCCGTTCAAGCGACAGCGCAATACCGCCCCGCATTGGCACACAGCCGCCGACGTAGCCGTGCGCCGCGCCGCGCGGGGTGACGGGAATCCTGTTTTTATCCGCAAAACGCAAAATGGTGGAAACGGATTTTGCCGAACGGGGCAGGGCGACGGCATCGGGCTGGTGGACGGCGAACCATTTGTCACCTGCGTATTTTGCAAGGGTGGCCGGTTCGAGGAAAATTTCGCCGGGCAGAATTTTTTTAAGTCGCCGGAGCGGGCTGTGATTTTTGAAAGTCATTCAATTCAATTGATTGTATCGCCGCCAAATTTTGTGGCAATGATGCTTTGCCGCACAACGGGACGCAGGCTGATTACAGACATCACAACGTGATGGTTTTTGCTGGCGCCGCCTGACGGGCAACCATCGGTGATCCATCGCCGTCTAATTTCTCCAATGCTAATTGGTCAGCAAGAGCAAGCGATAGAAGATTGATCCGGCGGCGGGATTTATTGGCGCGACAAACGGATTGGTGATCGTGCCGGGCAGGTTCTGCCAGCCTGTGGCCGACAAATTCGTTTGATATTGCAATTGCCAGTTGGTGTAGCTGGGAGGCCATGATAATTGAAGTGCGCCGGGCAGCAATTGAAAGGAAAGGTTTGGCTGGGTGATGGCGGCGACCAGCATGCTGCCAACGGTTGTCACCTGTCCGTCATTGGCGGCGAGTTGTAATTGATAGTTGCCCGCCGCCGAAAAACTCGCGGTGGTTGCCAAAATATTAGAGTTGGCAAAAGCAATCATGCCGGGACCGCTGACTTCACTCCATGTGACCGTGGTCGGGCCGGGTGGATTGCCCTCATCGGTGACGGCACCATTGAGATTGATGGTGGCAGGCCAGATGACAGTCTGGTTGACGCCGGCGCTCACGGTTGGCGCGAGATTTGGCGCAGCCACCATGGCGAGTGACTGTACTTCAGCATCGCTGAGCAACCGGTTGTAGATACGCAGGTCATCAATCAACCCGTCCCAGCCACGATCCAAGGCCAGCCGGTTGCCAATGCAGGTTGTGCCGGCGTAGGACGGCGGGGCGACGGCGGGCGAGGTTAATGTTGTGAGGCTCAGCTTGACTCCATTGACGTAAAGCGCCGACACATTTGTGACGCTGCTTTTGTCGTAACTGACAGCGACATGATACCACTGGCCGGTGCCAATGGAGTTGGGCGGGGCAAGCCATTCCCCGTTGACGGTCGTGCCATCGGCGGTTGTGGTTGTGGCAAAGTCCAAAGCGTTATTGTTGACCGAACCGTCAAAGCGGAAGGTCAAATAGCAGCCCGGCGTCACCAAGATACGAGGATATGAACTGCCGCCATTGCCGTCCGCGTAAACCCAAGCCGTCACGGTGGTTTGAGCGGCATCCACTGAAGTGAACGAGGCATTGTTGGTACCGCCGGCCAGATAAAGGGCGTTCGACAGGTAGCCGGTGGTGAAGGTCCCGCCGCTGACGGTGGCGTTCCGGCCATTGCCGGAGGAATCATAAGCGATGGTGCCGCCGGTTTCATCCATCTTCCACCAGCCCAGCAGTCCGTTCGTCACCATTTCGCCGATGAAGGAATTGACAACAACCGTCAGGCTGACGCTGTTGGTTTCACCATTATTGGCCGTGAAGGCGATGCCGTAGGCGCCATTGGCGCTGAAATTTGCAGTGGTCGTGAGCGCGTTGGAATTGCCGAAGGTGACGGCACCCGGCCCGCCGGTCTGGCTCCAAATGGTGGTCATGGTATTGGTTGGCACCGGATTGCTGGCGGTAGCGGACAGCAGCAAAGTTTGGTTGGTGCTGTTGAGATAAATATTATTGGTCGCCGGAACGATGATGGCGGCACCGGGTGCAAGTGACGAGAGTTGAAATGAGGCCTGGAAAGACTTGCCGTGCGAGCCATTGACGTTGACTGAGAGGATGATCTGCGGCGAGAGTTGTAGCACCGTCACGCCTGAATCCACCGAGGCAACACTTGCCGCCGGCTGATTGAGGGTCACGGTGATGGAGCTTGTGTTGGTTTGCGTGGGGTCGGAAATTCCCACTGAAAGGTTGCTGGAAGTTTCCGAAGTAATGACCGAAGCCTTGCTGTTCACGGAAATCAAGTCGGCGGAGTTGTTCCCGTTGGTCCAAAAATTCGCCGCCACGACGCCCAGTGCGGGCTTCTTCACGGCCTGGATGCCGGCCGTGTTGGTCAGGATGACGATGTCCGGGTTGAGCGCGTAATTGCTGACGCTGCCGGCGGTCATGTTGGGCAGGATGACGTAGGCATAACTCGCGTTGGTGGGTTGCAGTCCGTGATTGAACCAGAGTTTCAAATAGTTATCCGTGTCAACCGTGCTGTCGTCACCCGAGTTGATTTGCGACCAGGAACCGGTGTTCGCAACGAAGGTTGCCTGCAAGTTGGAATTGCCGGCCGGAAAATAATAACCGCCCGTGCCGCTCAACGCGCACCATGACGGCGTTGCGCTGGGCAGATTTGAACTCCATCCAACCGTCGGCGTCATGGCGGTGCCGTTCAACGTGAAGCTGCTGGTGATCGGGTTTCCCAACCGGCGGTTTTCGGCCGTGGTATGGACTCCCCCGGTATCGCCGCAGGTGATGCCCGCGCCGAGGCACACAATTTCGTTGTCGAACATGAACCAGGATTTTTTGGCATACAACGCGGTGTTCACTGCGTGCAGGGACATGCCGGCGACCCCATAAGTCTTTGCCACTTGCGCTCCGCCCACCCAGTTCTGATCTGAGGTCTTGGCTTCATTGGCGGAATCAGTGAGCACATTGGTTTCGGCGGTCGTTCCTGGCAGGTGATAGGGATCCACCGTCGGCCAGAAGTCGCTGTCAAATTGATTCTCCGTGTTGCCGATATAGAGATAAGTCATGCCGTCCCCCTGGTGCCAGCCTTGCAAATTCCCGTTGTTGATGGATTCGTAGTTGGCGATGAGGCTCGAATACATGCTGATGCCGAAGCCAAAACCGCTGCGCAGCGCCAACATGCGATCCATGGATGGGAAGTTGTATTGTCCGACCGGCGCTTGCGGTGAGTTTGCCCAATTGTTCAACGCCGTGGCAACCGCGCTGGGGGCGAACTGTGCGATTTGCCGGATGGCGGAAACAGTGCTGGAGCCGTCCTCGGATTCTGTTTCGTACGACCATGAAACGATGCGTCCGCGCACCATGTCCATCATTGCGCCGCCATAGACAAAAGGCTCAAAAGAATTGACGGCCCAGTT
>Ga0206798_1045_pt1 | contig 27373 bp, 24 predicted proteins | sample Alteio_BWOrgCont_66_FD_152893 | JGI IMG/M metagenome (GOLD analysis project Ga0206798, IMG submission 152893) | Enriched cells from forest soil in Barre Woods Harvard Forest LTER site, Petersham, Massachusetts, United States -... | ecosystem: Environmental > Terrestrial > Soil > Temperate forest >...
ATCTAGATTAGGAGCGCCGCCCGTGGCAGCTGAATTGACCGGCGGTACCGGAAATATAATATCGAAATCGCTTGCTTCGCCAGTTGGGTGGGACGGCTGAGAGTTGTGGCGTTTCAAAAACCTATCAACCCGAACGCGGCTGAAGCCAGATAGAGTTCAATCTGACAACGGATCGGGACGTATCTCGAAATGAACAACTTTGCTAGTTTGCCCCTTACCACCTTCGATATGTGCCGCTGAGCGCGTCGAGTAGGTCGACCAAAGCCCGCGGCCCTTCCATCCCGATGTACTATCGTCAATGCGGCCATCCAGACCTTTCGCGAAATATCCCATCGGGTACGGGACGCGCAGCACTATCCATTTTCCGTTTACATAAGCGTCCAGCGCGTCGGATTCATTCGCAGTTGCTATGGGCACGTTAACGCCCAGACCTAAGGTGTTATGTTGGTCAACCCAAGTCCAATAAGATGCTTCGGCGCTCGCACCGGGCGCGCCTTTGACGCTCTCAAATTCCGGCCCCGGCAGCTGATGAAGCGTCCAACCTTCAGGACACTGTCGGCCCGTGGCATTAGGGCCGTTCAAAGGTCCTTTGCATTTGCGACGATCAAAACTGGCCAAGTGGCCACTGGCAAGCGAGGTCCACACCACGCCATCACTCGTGATGTCCATGCCCCGGGGAGAGAAACCCCATCCTGAGGGCGGCACGCGCTTGTCTCTCCATGGTACCTCGTAGTATTCGGACAACATGGTTCGGGGATCGAAGCGCACGATACCGCTGGGAAAACCAAGCACCGACCCCCATACCGAACCGTCAGCCGGATTGGGCGCCATGCCATAGAAGCCGGCCCGTATACGAGTGTCTTTGGCTGGATCGGCCTTAGCGCCGGGTTCCACCCAGGCGTCCCGCCGTCCGTTGCCGTTGGTATCCAAAATGAACGGCGACCAGCGTTGGGCGGCCGCGGCATCACCGGTGCGATCAAAAACCCGGGTGTCAAGCCAGCCGATAACATCCGAGGGACCGCCTGAACTGAACCACAAGCGGTCTTCTGCGTCGAACTGAAGATGGTGCGTAGGAAAGCAAAGGTCGATCATTGTGATCGCCTTCGTTTTAGGATCGTACATCTCGGCCTGACGACCAGAATTCTCCAGTGGGAATGCCTGTGCCGAGGGATGGGAGGATCCCTTCCTGCAGAAGGTCGGGTCGGATGCAGCCCTGATTCGCGCGGTGAACCAAAGCCGCCCGCTGCCGTCAAACATTGGATTATGCACCGTTGTATGGCTGTTCCAGATCGGAGTTGTTCCCCAATAAGGGGAAGGCGCATAGATGGTGTTATCGGCGGAAGTTGGCGTGTCCGGATCGCGCCATTTTGTTTTGAGGAACCCAGTTGTGTTGTGGACAGGATCGAGCCAAGGAAGATTGTCCGAGCTTTCTTCCGGGGATCCGTAAATTCTGCCGTCGGCGTTAACGACTGGATTGCGGCGGTCGGTTGCGATTTCGTCGTGCAAATAGGAGGTGGGCGTCGCCCAGTCCCACAGAGTGATTACGACGTTGCGTTCGATACCCTGGGGACGGGTGGGATGCGATTTGGGAAGATCCCCTTTTGCAATCCCATCTGTCCATTCACCGAAAAGCTTCAGGGCTCGTTGGGTGTCGAGCCGACCAATCATAGAAATCATGTCGCCGCTGGCCTGACCGGATTGTATGCGACGCTCCCACGCATCGGCCGAAGATTTGAAGCTACCGAGGGTTGTCGGAAACGTGCGTGTGGCCAGATCACCTACCTGATGACATTCGATGCAGCCGTCGGTTTTGACCATGCGTAGCCACGAACCCTGGTCTTTCCAACTCTCTGGCATCCCATTGCCCTTTGAGCCGGTTCCCGGAAAGAGCGCTTTGTCAGGTATTGGAAGCATCGAATACCAATAGATTGCGGGATAATAGGCAGCAGCGGCTGCTTGAGTCGGCGCGGTCGTCGCATGTAGGGAGAGCGCACGACCCGGCATCGATTCGATCTTGTTCGAATCCACCAGACCATAACCGCGAACCCAAACTCTGTAATGCCCCTTCGGTAGGTCGGGAACAAGAAAACGACCTTGATCGTCCGTCACTACAATTTCTGCGTATTTGGTAGGAAGATCGGTGGTTTCAGCAATCACCCAGACGCCGGCTTCAGGTCCCTTGTCTCCTGCAACGACGCCGCCAATATCATTCGGGCCGACCTTAACCGTCGTTTGCGAGACAGTCTGTGCGTAAGGATGATCAACAGGGCCCGCCGAGGCAAATGCAAGAAGCGATGCTATCGCAGTTGACTGCAAGACATGTCTTCTGACCATTTCAGCCTCCGCCGGAGTCAATTGCAATGAACGTCCGGCACCTGCGCTGAAGTTGTTGCCCCTCGTCGCCGGGCGCAGATTTTGGCGCACTTTGGCCGTCGCATGCAAATTGCAATAACACAACGAGCGATTAGGTAATGTGATCGGATATCATAATTCCATGCAAAAGCTTAGCGCACTATTGGAAGAACGTTGCGTTCCGGCGGTACTAATGTAGCGAATTACCGACGACGCTGGACGGATGCTGGAACCCGTTGCGTGCCTTGCTCCAGGTCAGAGGAATTGAGGTCGCGGGCTGCCCATACTAAGTATACAGCTGGCGCAAATCGCACCAAAAGCGATGATTTACACACCAGTATCGCGATAGCCGACCTGCAGCCCAACATCACGGATAAACTCACATAGGGCGCTTGCCGCTGAACTCAACGGTCGGTTATTGGCATTGATCAAACCATAGCGTTCCACATTGGCTCGCAGGTGCAGATCGACCTGTCCCCATACTTGAAATTTCGAAAAATATCGAAATATGTTCTCTGGCACGATGGCCAGCATATTCGTCGTTCCGACAAGGGTTGCCGTGGCGATCATGGATGCCATTCGAATGGAATTCGCTGGCAACGGCAACCCGGCAGTATGAAAGTCTGCTTTGATTGAGCGCAGTTCCGGCGTGCCAGCGGATGGCAGTATCCACCGGTGAGAAAATACATCCTCTAAGGTGAGTCCACGCCGAAGTAGAACCGGATTAGCGATGCCCGCTACGACAACTGACGCCTCTTCCATCAATGGCGAATATGTGAACCGATCAACCTTTTCTGCGCCGGCGATACTGCCGATCATAAAATCCAAGCGGCCGGCGTCTAATTCGCGCAACAGCACATCGCTTGTACCTACATGCAATGAAACCTCGACGGTGGGATGTGCTTCCGTCATAATCGCAAGCCCCGAGACAACCGGTCGGGGCACCGCGGCCATGACTGCGCCTAGGTGAACATAGCCCGTGATCCCATTTTGCAACCCGTCAACACCCTGTTGCATCTTGCGCAATTCAGCCAGTATGAAACCGGCGTGGCGGGCGGCCATGATTCCGCAGGGCGTCGGCCTCATCCCACGTGACTCGCGAATAAAGAGCGGAGCGCCAAGAGATGCTTCAATCTCCTGCAACAATTTCGTAGCTGCCGGTTGTGACATATACAACGCCTCGGCGGCGTCATGGAGATTTCCAGTTTCTACGAGCTTCAATACAAGCGCCAGTTGGCGCATCTTGAACCGGTTAAATCGAAGTGCAGCGCCTTCCGGCGACCCGGCGAAGCTATGGTCTGGACGTCTCGCTAGCGAAATCATGGGCGCCCGCTGACGCCCACCAAGCTTGATACGGGCGTTATACGCGAGCGACCCATCACTACCCGGCAACAAACCTCGCATGGGCCCCCTCTTTGAAAAGTTACATGGACTTTTCGGTTATGCTTGACTTGGTCTGGTGAGCACGCGCGAAGCGAAATCACAACCTGCTCGGTATTGGTAGCGTTGGGTTGTGCCGACGCAGCCGTTCCCGGCGTTGCCGCTCAATGTCACAATTGTCGAACCGTTCGACATGAGCTCGTGGCACCGATCGGGCATACGTCCCACTCTTCACAATCCTGACTAGCCAGTTATCGTATATATCCTATAGGTTCCATGCGTCCCAGCGGCAGAAAGATTAAACAAAGATTAGAAAAGGGCATCTGTACAAAGATGCACGGCACGAAAATAAGCTTTGCGCGATGTGATGCGCCGAGTTTTTCGAGGACGTAGGAGTTTGTCTTAGATGACGAATGGCGAATGGATGCAAAAAGAGGCGTTTGAGGATCAGAAGACGCTGGCGCCGGAAGCTGGCCACCATGGCGGAAAGATAAAGCGGTATTCCGGCCTTACCGAAGAGGTCTTTAAGCGGCTACGCGCCAACATAATGTCAATGAAGATTGCGCCGGATACGCGGATTTCCGTTGACCACCTCGCGCGAGAGCTGGGCGTGTCGCAGACACCCGTTCGAGAAGCTCTCAGCATGCTGGAAGTGACTGGCCTTGTAACGAAACGGCATTCAATCGGCTACTGCACCGCGCCCAAATTCAATCGTGAGCAATATCGAAAGTTATTTGAATTGCGGGCTTTAATAGAGCCGCACGCTGCCCGCAGAGCTGCTGAAAGTATAAGCCAACCAACTCTCAACCGGCTGCGTGCGCTAATCGATCTTATGGAACCGGAAGGGGTCGTTGGATCTTCCACAACATCCTATGAACTCTTTGCGGATCAAGATTCTGAATTCCACGACCTTATTGCGGTTGCGGGCGACAATATCTTAATTGCGCAGGTCCTGGACCGGCTCCATACCCATTTGCATATTTTCCGCATCGCAGTTCAAAGCAATTACGCCACCGAAGCTAAACGAGAGCACGTACTGATCATCCGCGCGCTCGAGAGCCACGATTCAGATGGCGCTGAAAAAGCGATGCGCCATCATATTGAGAGCGCTTTCCAGAGACTTATCCCGTTTATGGATGACTAGCTAACAAACCCTGGCGAATGCATCTTATGAGCTCACTGCCTCTCGGCGTTGCACATTTCTATTACTCTTCGCCTGTGAAGTTTTCAGGAGGCTTGGTCGAGGCCTTAAGCGTTAACTTCTGTCTGCGCTGGACCAACTAGTTTCCCTCCTACACATCTAATTAGAATGTAAGCGATCAGAACAGACGTCGGCGCGCGTTCCAAGTGGGCTGGTGCCACCCTTTTCTTCTCTCGACCGGTGTGGCATTTTCGTTTGTCTGGGATCGATTTTTGCAGCCTGAGCAGGGCGATGGCAAATGGCGATGAGTAGTGTGCGAACTGGATCTCTCGAAATTCGGCACCTTTTGGCGCAGATTGGGATCGAGCGTTTTTTTGCGGATTATTGGCTAAAACGTGCAGTTTCCTTTGACTTGGAGCCGGATTTCTTCGCGCGACTCTGTGAAGAGATTGGTCCGTTGGACATATCTCGGCTGGTGGGCCTAGCTAACGGAGGCACCCAGGCTTGGGTTGCGAATGAACACATTGCTCATAGTGTAGTGAGCGTGACCTCTTCCAACGCGAGGCAATTCTTCGATGCAGGAGCGTCACTGTACTTCGTCAATGTACCGATGAATGCCATCACAAGGCCGCTTTCAGCATTTCTTGGCGCCCCGCCCGAAAGGATGTTGGCGAGCTTTTTTCTGACTCCTGGCGGGGGCGGTGCATCCCGGCACTTTGACGCGCACGAGAATTTTACTGTCCAGCTTACCGGCGCCAAGCGCTGGACCTTGGGCGAAACAGCCTTTGTTGTGGCGCCCCCAGAAGGGTATGTGTTCGGCTCTCACGTCCCAGCGTCCCTTGTCGATATGCTGGATGAAAGGAACGAGACGTCCCGCAGGTCCGTCGACCTGAAGCCCGGGACACTTCTCTATATCCCGCGCGGCACGTTGCACGAAACCGAAGCTGGGGAGATGAGCTGGTCGCTTAATCTTTCTTATGGGTGCACGATGTGGATCGATCTCGTCTGCGCGGGCTTACGGCGACATTTGATCAAATCAGAGCGTTGGCGTGGCACTGTGACAGGATTGAAAAATGCCGATCCCGCTTCACAGGTGGCTAACATGATGCCACAGCTCATTGACGAGTTACGTATGATGTTGGCCGATCCTAAAGAAATCGATTTGCTGTGCCTAGAATTCTTCAGATCCTATGACTCTAGGCCGAAATAGGCATGCGATTTCTGGTGAAAATCACTATACCAACAGCGGCAGAAAATCCAATAGTTAGCAATCCGGGTTTTGACGATACGCTGCGCGCGCTTTACTTGGAGTTGCGGGCGCAGGCCACCTATAGCGCATCTCAGAGTCGGGGCCGTGTCGATTATATACTGATTGACGTAGAGCCCGCTGATATGGCAGCAATCGCCCGCCCGATCTTTGAACTTTTGCAGGTAAAGGTAGAATTTCTGCAGGAAGTTACCCCGCAAAAGAGCTTCGGCCATGTTAACACATGAGAACGTGACCTGTCCTCCCGAACGTAGTCATCTATGCAAAAGTTGGAGCACGTCGCGGACCCCACACGCTAGTCTCAAAGAACATCGCGACGACAGTGAGAAGTTCGCTCCGGTTGCGAAGCATTGGAATATCGAACGCAGCCTCGTGTAGTTCGGTGATAGTCGCCGCGATTGTTTTTTTGTGAGATCGCTTCACAAAATTGAGAAGCTGTTGCTGCTGCGGTCATGCACTGAATTTGCTTGGGCGGGGGCTTGGCCACGGGCTGATCGCTGAAGAAATGAGCTCAAATATAAACACCCTGCACACTTATTGTGCTCGAGTTAATTAAAAGCGTCATCGCTCGACCGCCAAAGAGTTATTGCGAGAGACGTTTTATAGTACTACAAAATTGGCACTCTCGAAGTTTCGCACCCATGGCCAGTTGGCCGCGACATTCAGAGTTACGATATTATTCGGCGATATTGCCGAACTTAGGGTTCGACGTCCTCAAGATGTACGACTCCGGCCCGCGCCAAAACGCTCAACGCGCGCCGCAACTCATCTATGTGGCTAGTATTCGACAACACCTTTGCTAAATCGCAAAACGCGATCGAATGTCGGTCACTCAATAATTCCAAGGATGACGATAAATAGCGGGGAAGGCCGTATAGCTTGCCAAACGCTTTGAATTCTGCATTTGTGTCATTGAATATAAATGAAAGCCGGTGAGAAGATGCGAGTCTGACTCTAGAATTTGCCTTGAGTGGGCGGTGTTGTTCGTAGGGCGCCCCCGGCAATTTGATAGATGCCCTCGCCCGCGTCTGAGCCTCCCATAAAGCCCAAAATCTTGCGACTGAATCATCGTCCAGCATCTCATTCAGCGCCTTCCGAAGCGCCGAAATCCTCTGAACCTGTGAATCACGAAGGCCTATCATGGGGAGATCCTGTCGAACCCCCAGATGATCTCGCAATTGGAGCACAGCCCAATTCAATAGATCCAAACCGTTGGGTGGTACGGTCCCGATTGTGAGATGCAAACTGGGCTCGTTTATTGGAAACGCGATATGCCACCAACCACGTGGTAGGTATAGTGCGGCTCCCTCCTCCAGCAATCCATCCCACGCGGGCTTTCCGGTTGGTCTGGGAGGGGTGTCGGTGTCCCCTTGTAGAGGGGCTTCCCTAGTTGGAGGAAATATTTGCCACCGTTTGCGCCCCGCAAGCTGCAAGACCACGATGTCCTGGCTGTCCCAATGCAAATCGGACCCATTTTGGCTATGCCAGCCGGCATAGAGATTAACGTAATTTCCGGAGTGTAGCGCATCACAAAACGATTCTGATAGCATTTGAACACGGGGCGACAGCTCCTCTACACAACCCAGAACGAGAGTTGCTCCATTTGCTAAACAGGATACGAGGCGGCCAAAGTCGATGCGCGGGACATTGCCCCATCCAAGGGATGTATAATGATCTTCCGGGACCCCTTGGCCGCCTTGCGAGAGCCTAAACAGTGGCGTGCCAAGGCGACTATGCTTCAGGATCGAATTTAAATCATCCCACGTTAAGAGGTCCCCAAACCGCCCTTTCCTACCTACAAAGTGATGAAATTTCTGGTTCCAATATTCGTTGAAGAATTGGCCGCGCGAGAAGGGAGAGATAACCTCGTCGAAATCCATGGTAAGCCCCATAGTTCATGCCCAAGCCCTGGCGGTATCGATATCGAGGAATAAATAGCGCGACTCCGACGACTGGACCAATGCCATTTTTCAGTGTTTGACGTAAAGCTTGCCGCCGTTTTCGTATCTGTCGGAAAGCGGCGGCGGTGAAATAGTCGATTGCAACCTAATTTCCCAACCACCGGGCAATTTATGCCGAACAAATTCTTCCATTGTTCCGACGTCGAGACAGCGACGGAATGACCGCCGTTGCCCACTTCGCTGGCAAGATCGGTAGATCAAGTCATGGGCCTACTACTTCCAAAATGCTCGGCCTGCGGGGTAAATATAGCGCGATGTCCCGCTACAACTAGTGGCCGTGGATAGGTCAACTACCACATAAAATCGCGCTTAACGCAAGAATTTACTGATCCGCGCCCAGACTATCTAGGAATTGCAAGATCCCTCCCATGAACCGATGAACGAGGCCATCACGCGTGAGCTATGGGGTTAGTTATTCAAAAGAAAATGCTTGGTCAGCTAGCGTATGCAGGAAAATCTACGGCGCTCAATTCTTTGCCAAGCACAAACTGTGTTAAATCGGCGGACGGCGAGAGCAGACTGTGTTCGTCGGGAGGAAAAACGGCTTAGCAAGAGATGCAACAGGTCAACTTAGCAGGGATGCAGGATGAGGCCCTCGCTTTTCATCAAGCGGGCCGACTCAGCGAGGCCGTGCGGCTCTACAACGCGATTCTGGATATGGACCCCGAGCATTTCGCCGCCCGGCACTATTTGGGCGTGGCCCGTCATCAGCAGGGGCGGCACTCTGAAGCTCTTGTCCTGCTTGCGCAAGCCGTGACCCTTGATCCGCAATCGGAAGATGCACATATGCATCTCGGAGTTGTGCTGCAAACGACGGGACGTTCCGAAGAGGCGCTTGCTCATTTCGATACCGCATTAGCGATACAGCCTGCTTTTGCGAGCGCGCTCAATAATCGTGGTGCAGCCCTAAACAGCTTGGCGCGGCAAGAGGAGGCGTTAGCCAGTTATGATGCGGCATTGGCCATCAGGCCGGACTATGTGGACGCGCACTATAATCGCGGCATATGCCTGTGGGAATTAAAACGATTTGCTGAGGCGTTGGCAAGCTATGACGCGGTTCTGGCGATCGACCCGCATCATGCTGGGGCCCTCTGCAACCGCGGCGTGGTTCTGCAGGATCAGCAGCGCTTTTCCGAAGCTTTCTCAGCCTATGAAGAAACTTTGACGCTCTGTCCCGATGATCGCTATGCATTGGCGGGCATGGCGGTCTGCGCCCAGCGGGCTTGCGACTGGAAGCGCGTTTCGGATATCGCCGGAAGGTTGGATCTCGATATCGCGGCTGGGAAGGCCGTTGTCTCGCTGCTCAATTTTCTTGGCATGAGCGATAACCCAACGCTGCAGCGCGCATGTGCCGAGACTTATGTCCGGAACACTATTGCGCGCCCTACGCAGATTCTGCCGCCTGTCCCGATTCGCCGCCACCGGCGAATCCGCGTCGCCTATCTATCCGCCGATTTTCACCAACATGCGACGGCACACCTGACCGCAGAACTGTTCGAGCTTCACGACCGCGACCGGTTCGAAATATTGGGCATCTCGTTCGGCGTGGATGATGGCAGCGCGATGCGGCACCGCCTGATCCGCGCCTTCGACCAATTTCATGATGTAAGGGCGAAAAGTAATGCTGAAGTGTCGAAATTGCTCCGGGCGCTGGAGGTGGATATTGCCATTGATCTTAAAGGGCATACCCGGGATGCGCGGCCCGGTATTTTCGCCCACCGGCCCGCTCCGGTCCAAGTCAGCTATTTGGGCTATCCCGGTACCACGGGGGCGGATTTCATCGATTATGTTATTGCCGATCCAATCGTCTTACCACTAGATCTTCGGCCATTCTATGCCGAACATATCGTGCATTTGCCCGATTGTTATCAGCCTAATGATACTACGCGAGCGATTGCGGAAATACCGGAAAGGAGACACTTGGGATTACCGCCAACCGGATTCGTCTTTTGTTGTTTCAACAACAATTGGAAGATCACCGCGCCGATCTTCGGTATTTGGATGCGGTTGCTGCGGGCGGTGCCGGATAGTGTGCTCTGGCTTCTGAAAGACAATGAATCTGCCAGAATCAATCTTTGCCGCCAGGCTTCCGCCGATGGCATTGATCCTGCGCGCCTAGTCTTTGCCCCGAGGGCTGCACAGCCCGAGCATCTGGCGCGCCATCGCTGCGCCGATCTTTTCCTGGACACGCTACCCTACAACGCACACACTACTGCGAGCGATGCGTTGTGGGTGGGTTTGCCGCTCGTCACCTGTCTCGGCAAGACATTTGCTGCCCGCGTTGGCGCAAGCTTGCTTCATGCCATCGGGTTGGCCGAACTCGTGGTCACTGACTTGGCGAGCTATGAAACGCTGGCGCTGGAACTGGCGCAGAATCCGCAACGGCTGCAGAGGCTGCGCCGCAGGCTGGAGCAGAACCGCGCGATCTATCCACTCTTCGATACGCAGCGATTTCGCCGCCATCTTGAAGCGGCTTATATTTGCATGTGGGAAATCTGGCAAAATGGCGAAGCGCCGAAACATTTTCGTGTCGATCCGTTAGATTGAACCGGCAGAGCTGCTGTTTCTGAATGCAGAGCCAACGCGCGGGCTGGAAATCGCGTGGATTGGCGATCCAGCCGCCAACTCCGCGGCTGACCCATCCGCTCAATGCGCCATTGCCTCCAGCTTCATGGCCTGGGCGCATTCCGACATCACGGTGAAGAATCGCTGGATGCCGACCTTGCCCACCTCGAAGGGACTGGGCTCGCCCGGTTTACGCAGCTGCGTCAGCCGCGCCTTGGTATAAGCGTTATCGTATTCGCTATGATTGGTCATCAACAGGGTCGCGCCCGCCTTGGCCGCGGCCTGAGCCATCTTCTTCTGGGACGCGATATATTCATCCCAGCGCGCCGCATCATTGCCGAAAGCACCCGTCAGCGTACCACCATTATAGGCGACCATCATGGTGCGGCCATGATCCTTGACTGGGAAGATGAGGGAGAGCGTGCCCGGCGTATGCCCCGGTGTCAGCACAAGGTTGACCGTAGTGTCGCCCAAGGTCACCTTGCCGCCATCCGCGCCGATCACATCCTGCTTGGGCTTGCCACCCGGCATGTCGGGGCCTTTCTCGATCATGTCCCAGTCCTTGGCCGACATCACCACATGGGCGCCGAACTTGTCCTGAAGCAGGCGCGCGCCTTCGTCATGATCGCTGTGGCCATGGGTGACGATGACGTACTTGATGGTGGCTGGATCCTGACCCAGCTTCTTCAACCCCTCCACGATTTCATCATTGGCGGCATAGTTGAACAGGGTGTCTATCTCGATGATGCCGGCGCTGGTCTTGAGCGCCCAGGAGGAGTGCACCTGGGTTCCCACCCAATAGAGGTTGTCGAACACTTGATAGGGCTCGGCAAACCATGTGTCGCGCGCCGGCGTGGGTCGGGGGCCTGCGGGCCGTACCGCGCCGCTGCGGGCCGGGCGCGCCGGGCTGGGAAGGCAAAGCGCGCCCAGACTACCCTTGAAATCCACCCCCGCGGCGGTCTTGGCCGCGGCGAGATGGGCGTTGACCGCGTCCAGCAGGCTGTCGGCATGGGCACCACCGGCGGCCAGAGCCGCAATCAAGCCACAAATCACGCTTCGCCGCATCGTTACCCCCATCTCTTTCCTGCTAACTTTTAGCAGAAAAGTTGCCGGCTAGCGAGCGGATTGCGGTGCAGCCCGCGGGCCTTCCCAAGGCGCCTCTTATCAATTCGTTTGCCTATCCCGCGCCATTTAAAATGTCGCGATCGGATTGAGGACGGAACCCGTTGCGCCCGGAACCGCCGCGGGCGACGCCGTGACCAGGAATTCCCATCGCTTCCGCTTCTCGCATTCACGACCTATTAGTTCAAGATCCAGATTGTCGAAAATGGGCATGCCCATCGCCACTATGCACAATGTATGGATCGGCTGGGAAATACCGGTTACGCCCGATGGAAAAACATCCTGCGCACCGTCGCCACCGATGATCGCCACATCACGTCTGTGCATCCACTCAGCACAGGCCATGTAAAGGCCCGCCAACCCGTCCGAGACCGGCCAGGGCCCCTTGGCGTCGCGACGCGCCCAGCGGCCGGTGCGTACTATCATTACATCGCCTGGTTGCACTTTCACATTGGCCTGCTTTTCCCAACCGTCCAGATCTTCCGGGTGGATTGGTGTGCGCGGCTCCAGCCAGTCAACGCCCTTGTATCGCGCAATGTCCATCAGGACACCGCGGGTGATGATACCATGCTTGAAATTAATGATACTATTCTTTATCGCGCCATCTTCCTCGGTGACATTGTCCTCGGAATAGCCGTTGTACATTTTCTTATCGTAAAGAAAGTGGCACAACGTATCCATATGCGTATGGGCATAGCCATGATAGTCGATGAAAAAGGTGTCCGAGGTGCCGCCCACCTTAAATTTGTCGGGCTCCTGGCCTTTGCCGACGCGCTTCATCTTACGGATGATCGGCGCATTGTTGTCGGCGGCAGGCTTCAGCTCCGCATCGCGAGCCATCGAGAAGGATTCCCCTTCGCGCACCATTTGCAACGCCCTTTTGCGCTTGGCTGGGGTGATCAGGTTGACCGCGCCCTTCTGATCGTCGGCACCCCAGCGGTTCCAGTTGGAGAGCGAGCTGTATAGGCGAAGGAATTCGTCGGTTGTCGCGTCGGCATCGGGCAGCGGCGGGCGGGGTCTGACGGGCGGCGCTGGCGCGGCGGGTGCGGGGGTGTCCTGCGCAAGCGCGGTCGACCCCACCATCGCTGTCAGAGAAGCGCCGGCAGCCATCCGCTGCAAAAGCTGTCGCCGGGGCAGGTTCAATTCCGAAGCAACGCCCGAGATAGGTTCATCTGACGTCATGCGTCCCTCATAAAGTTTAATTGGTCAATACTAATCGTCCTTTCGACTGACATCCGTATCGGCGCCGCAGATCGGCGAAACGGCCCGTATCACTGGGAAGCAGGAATTACAATGCCACGCTATTTGGCGGAGTTCGATTTCAGAAGGAATAACCGCGTAGGTCTTCTTGGCGTGGATGAGGAGCGCGCCGAAAGGGGAATCGTCACGAATCCAGCATCATGAAAGCTGCGGACGCATCCACCGTGATCTACTGCGTAGAGATGCGCCCTATCATTCTCAATCCCGACAACAATCGCTTGCACATTGGCATCGTGATGGGTCTGTGATTGACTCGTGCGGGTGTCAACATATCTTTCCGACATTTCCTTTTCTTGGCCCACGAAAGTTTTGGTATTATGCTCTAAGGGCGCGAGATAAATCGCTTCAGGATGGCGGCGTTGAATGGCCTGTATTTGGGAGCCGTACGCAACGGCTACATCGAAAGGCCGCATCGTGGGGTTTTTAAGGGCTTGTTCTTGGACGTATTTGACCGCCTCCGGGTGCAAACCATAGTCTCCCGGAGCCTCGAGATGGACTTTGTCTGTGATCCAGGCGAGTTTCTGCTGTTTCGGTCCAAATTGGATGTCGCCTGCGGTGATCGTCTCGTCAGATACCGTCAGGGCCCCCATGCCGATATCGGGCGGCTGCCCAGATTCCGCATAATTCCAGTCAAACAGGGCGGCAACACGGACAGTCACGCGGTAACTCTCCACACTAGGACCACGGACACGCGCTTACAGCGCCAAGGCAAACCTGATTTCATCGCTTCATTCCCGGACCATAGCATTTGGGGCTATTATGGCAAAGGGGTATCGGCGAACAGATCCAAGACATGATGCCACTCCGATTCTGTATCGCCGTTTCGGCGTATCATTTTCAGCACCCCTCCCGCCGCGCCGGCCAGCCGGACCAGTTATGTAGAAACGCTGCCAAGCGCCGTGACGAAGAATCCGCACACAACTAGCCTACTGATGGACATAGCGGATCACCAACGAGAGGGCGCGTGCGTTTATTTGTTCTTGTGTAGAATGCAATTGGCCTCGACCGCCTTTTTTTCCCCGCCCGACGGACCCTTGAGCTTGGTTACCCGCACGAAGCTGTAGCCGGGCTTTGAGCACCAAACCGGCGTCCGGTTGAAGTCTGGATATGCATCGGCAATATTCGCGCGATAGCGGCCTTGCTGGTCGGTGATCACTGCGGAATAGCCGACGACCGCGACCAAGACACCGGGCAGTAAGGCACCCCGGTCATCCTTAGCTGAGCCGAAATATTTGGTGCCAGGACCTTTTTCATCGGCATTATTGGGATCAAAACTGTACTGCGCCACAGCCGACGAGACTGGCAGCAGCACCGCCAACAAACCAACTACCGGTCTCGATCTGTTCATCTCCTAACCTTGTTCCGCAGCAAATAGGCAATGACCAGTATGGCGTCGCATAGAAATGGCCAAAAATAATTATGGAAAAAACGGTCCACCAGCCGGCCCGGCGCGACCAAGGCCAAAATAGACGCGGCTATCGACGATAGCAGAGCAGCATGTTTAGCCTTCGCCCTTCTCTAATTTCCGCAGGCCGTTTTATAGACCATTGCCGCCGCGAATGCAGAATAAGACAAACTGATTGCTAACTGCATCAGGATTTTCCCAGTTCTTTGAGCAAAATTCCCTGTTCGAGCAAAATAATTTCCTGTTAAATTTGCAGGGAATTTCCGCTGAACCGATTGAATCTACGGGGTCATTTGCTAGCGGTTTGATCAAAGACGGGGTCAAACGCAGAAAATTCCCTGTTAATTCCCTGATAAACAGGGAATTCGGGGGGAGCCAGGTTCGCCCTGCACTGCGTCCACAACCACCCAGTCTGCTCCACATGGGGCATTCTCCGGTCGCGATAGTTATGTCCGCCAATTCAAAGACATGGACGGAACGCTAGCTCCTGAGTGCCACCAAAACCGCGGAACAAGAGACAATTCAGGTCACTGTGCGCCGTTTTGCTCCGGAGGCCATTTTTTCAGTGGCGGACGCGCGCACTTTCCGATGCATAAGTGGACCGTTCGGGCTCTGTTCGGCGCGATAAAGTGGACACTTGCTGGGCTATTGCGCTGCAAATCCGAGCGCAGTGCGTTGCGCATCCCAATCAAGCGGCAACGGCATCGCCGAAAGCAATCGATCAAGAGACAGATCGATCGGCTGGCGGCCTTCTAGGATTGCCTCGGTGATGTCCGGCGCAAGGAATGCCAACGGTATGATCCGGCTTGGATAAGTGCGTTGGACGTTTTCGGCCCTTTCTAAGTCAGAAATCGACTCGACTTTCCGGTTCTTGAGCATCTCGAACCAGTTATGAGCGCGTACGATGACTTTGATCAGTGCCTTGTCCGGATTGGATTTCGGCAGGTGCGCCGCAACAATCAACCGCTTCTCTTTTCCGAGGCGGCGGAGCTCTGCTGGCATCTTGAGTTGAATCGGCGCGTCAGTGTCTCGCAAGACCGCTCCGATCTGGAGACCGAGTTTTTCCATCAGAGACGTCCGCCGCAGTTCAACGCATACCGAGGCATCGTCGATGACAACCCGCTCGATCAGGGAGCGGATGAACTCATGGCGATCCGGGATCCCTTCGGCCTTCAGCGCCTCGCCGATCAGGCGCGCTTGATGCAGTGCCGCCTTCGTGATGCCGGGGGCTGCATCGTCCGAACACAGTTCGGCCACGACCTTCTGCTGATCAGTGAGGAGCATCGCGATCGCGGTGACGACATGCCCCTCGATCTCCTGGGCCGCGATCCGAAGCCCCTCGCCTGACTTTGTTTCCCGGCTTTTGTTCGTACCCGCGATCAAATGGTTGGAGATGTAGTAACGATAGCGCTTGCCGTTCTTGACGGCATGCGACGGGGTCGTCCGGTTGCCCTCGCCATCGTACAGCAAGCCTGCGAGCAGGCTCGGATCCTTGCTTGATTTACCGGATCGCCGGACGGCGACATTCGAGGCAAGCTGGGCCTGCGCCTTGTCCCACAGGACCTGGTCGATGACCGGCTCATGGTCACCGGCATGGACCTCGCCCCTGTGCTTGATCTGGCCGCAATAAAGATGGTTGCGCAGGATCGTGTAGAGATGGCCGATGCGGAATGGCAGTCCGCCTCTGGTTACCCCGGATCCTGAGGTGTGCAGCTTGGTCCGGAGCTTGAGCCTGTCGATCTCGGCCTTGACCTTCAGGACGGTCCCCAGTTCCACATAGAGCCTAAATATGGTCCTGACCGTCTCGGCTTCCTTCTTGTTGATGACCAGCTTGCGATCCTGGAGGTCGTAGCCCAGGGGGATGTTGCCGCCCATCCACATGCCCCACTTCTTGGAGGCCGCGAACTTGTCGCGGATGCGCTCGCCGGTGACCTCCCGCTCGAACTGGGCAAACGAGAGCAGAACATTGAGGGTCAGGCGCCCCATGGACGTGGTGGTGTTGAAGGACTGGGTTACCGATACGAACGAGACACTATGGGCATCCAGGGTCTCGACGATCCTGGCAAAATCGAAGAGAGAGCGCGTCAGACGGTCGATCTTGTAGACCACCACGACATCCACCATTCCGGCATCTATGTCGGCCAGGAGGGATTTAAGGGCGGGACGGTCCATCGTCCCGCCGGAATAGCCGCCATCGTCATAGGGGGTAGGGATCAGGGACCAGCCCTCATGCCTCTGGCTTAATATGTAGAGCTCGCACCATCGCTGGCGCAAGACGCTAGAAGGCCTCACCCGCATTTCCGAGGCCCAAAAAGCTCGCTGGAAGAGGATCGCGGCGGCGCTGGCGGCATTTCCGGCAGGCTGAATATTTAATTCGGCAATTAAATTCGCCCGAGTTTACGCACAGTATGCGCAGGCGCGTCATGGGCTTCTATAAGTTGGCCCAGGGACAGAATCGAACTGCCGACCCGCGGATTTTATTTATTGAGAAATCTCATACTTGCTCTGCTCTCGGCGTGCCGGCCGATCGTCCGGCTCGCTCAATTTGCCCATTCGAAGGCTAGGTAATAGGAAAACTCGGCTGTCTTGCAGCAATCGCTGCTCGGGCCCGCCGAGCCCACGATATGGAATCTACTGTTAAGGTCGTAGATCGCACCAATATTGAGGCCGGCTTTGGCTTCCTCGCCCTGGACTTCAGAACTTTCGTGGAAGACCTCCGCCCCCAATTGGAGGCGATCACTGATCCGCCGCAGTATGCCGACGCCCATGAACCAGGAGTTCCGGCCCTCCGGGCCGGGATTGACGCGGTAGCCGCCGCCGCCGAACGGGGTCCAGAGTCCAAGGCTCTTCTGCGTCCATAGCGGCAAGAAGATGTGGGTGGCGCTATCCCCCAACGCTTTGCCGGATTTGCCGAGAGGGGCTTCCAGGGCCGGGTAGAAGCTGACTTGCGGCCGCCAGCCTGATTCATCTTCTTCGATGAAGCGGTATTTCACGCCCAATTCGACATCGCTTATGCCAAGTGTCGCTCTGGCGCGGGAGGGTGCGGTGAAGCCGGCGGGGAGAGCGACGCTGATCTGGACGTCAGGCAGCGCGCCATAGTTTATTTCCAGCCCCAGGGCCGTGCCCGCTTTGCTGCCGCTATCCACAGTGCCTTGCGAATAGAGATAGATCTCGAATTTCCGGTAATCGGTGGGATCCGGGTCGTCCGTGTTGAAAGGCGGGCCGGCCTTAGCGACGCCCATCGGTACGGCGGTCAGCGCGAGCGCAAGCACGAGTCTGGCCCCGATGCTCACCGTACCCCTTCGCTGCCCGCCTGTGCGGTGCCCATACTTTTCAGGTAATTCCGCACCAAGTCGAATTCCGATATTATGGCGCCCAGGCTCTTCTCGCTGCCACCCGCCGTCTGGGCCGTCTTCAGCAATTCGCCAAGCCGGATGGCGCCAAGGTTCAGGGAAATCCCTTTGAGGGCATGGACCGTGCGGGTCCATTTCTCGCTGTCCCTGGCGGCAAGACACTGGCGTAGCGTTTCGATGCCGCTATTACAGGATGTGATGAACTCCGCGAACAGCGCCTGTTCCAGTTCGCTGTCGCCATCTGTCATTTCATGAAAGTTGTTCAGGTCGAGTGATTTATCCATGCAGCGCTCCGGCCATCGGCATGCGTGTCCGAACGAACATATGCACGCTGTCGAGAATTTTCTGCTTGCTGTAGGGCTTGGCGATAAAGCCCTTGGCACCGTTTTTCTTGGAACGGGTCACATTCTCCAGCCACGCATTCGCCGACACCATGACGACATAGGCGTCTGGATCGAGTTTGGTCAGCATGCCAACAAACTCGTCGCCATTGATGCCGGGCAGTTCGATATCCAGAAGCACAATGTCCGGCGCCATTTTCAGGTAAATCGCCAGTGCGGCCTCGGCGTCGGTCGCTAGGCTGGTTTTGTAGTTGCGTTCTAGCATCGTCAGCAGTAGCCGGCTGGAAAAAGCCTGGTCCTCGACGATCAGGATTTGAGGCTGCTGGCGCCGCTTGCGGTCCTGGGCCGCGGCCCGGAAAGTGGTGATCTGGTTCGACGACTGGGCGGCAATCTTGCGCTCGCACAGTTTTCGAAAGCCGCTGCTGTCAGCGCGCAGATTGTAGCAAATAGCGAAGCTCCGCACTTGGGCGCCGAAATGCCCGGTCAAGCCCTGCAGCATTGCGTCGAGCGCCACACCTTGAGGCCCGTTCCACAGAATGACGATGTCGCCGTCCTGGAAGAAGTACAAAGCATAGGGATAACCACCCAGCGCCGCTTTGGCGGTGGTCTGGACGTTCGCCTGCCGAAGTGCATGTGGCAGGCCGGAACACGGCACATGCAAGGCGTTCCAATCAACGCCGCTAGTCCGGGCGCGCTCCACAAAAGTCAGCAACCGGTCGCCGGGATTGTCATCGACGATATCCAACAGCATAGCTTGTGCCTGACTCCAAGGACGGATATTTGGGCACCAACAATGGGCGTATCCCGTCTCGACCGAATTAAGATCTCCGTGAAAGTGGCTAAGTATAAATACCTGGCGCGCCGCTCACAGTTTCGCAAGCTTCTGCCCCCATTGTTACCGCAACAGGGTGGAACAGGATTGCGCAAAGATAACACCTTCCGGCGCTTGGTGATCACCCTGTCGGCCAGCTTGGTCTTCCTCATTCCGCTAGTCACACTGGTGTACGAGGCCACAACCGAGCTTAACCTCAACATCAGCTTTTCCACGAAAGAGCGCGATGGCGTGAAATACCATGGCGAAGTCTTCGATCTGCTGCTGAATCTGCAGCAATTCCGCACCCTGTCTTTCATGGCGCAAACCGGTGACGGCGCGGCGGCTGCGGCACAGACCTCCAATCGTGTCGAAGTCGGACGCTGGATCGCCAGGGTGGACGCTGTTGACCGCTCCGCCGGCAAGGATCTTGGCGTCAGCCGGAATTGGCGCAACGTTCGCAACGGCATACTCAAGCGCCTGGCAGATCCTGACGACGGGCCCGCAGGCTTCAGCCGCAGCTCGGCGGTCATCGCTTCGCTGATCGATTTCATGTCAGACATAGCAGACAATTCCAATCTGAACACGGATATGGAACTGGACAGCCATTATCTCGCCGATGCCGCGGTGAACGTCGCGCCGGAGACGATTGAAACCATCGCGCAATTGAACGGTCTGACTCAGGGCTATCTTGCCTCGGGCCAGAAACCCGATGCCTGGCCGGCGGAGGAAACCATGGCGTTACGGGCGCTCTATACCCAATTGCAGGTACAGGACAGTGATCTCCAGGGCGCGCTGACCCGTGCCGCTCGCGCGGACGGCAATTCCGCCCAGTTCCTGCGGTTCCATGACAGCGTGATCGTGCCTTCCCTGGCCGGACTGCAGAACGATCTGACCAGGGTGGCTTTTTTCCGCGATGCCGACCCTGGTTCCGCTGCGGAGCTATCGCGCCACGCCGCCCATACCGTCGATCTCTACCGTACGCTCTATCATAAAACCTATGACCGGTTTCTGGATCTGCTCAACCGGCGCGTCAGCATCTACACCTTCAAGCGAAACCTCGCGCTTTCTTCCAGCACGGGGGCCCTGCTGGGATTTCTCGCGCTTGTGACCTTTCTCTATCGCAATCTCGCCAAGACGGAATCCACCGAACGCGAAGCCATTGCGGCCCGGGCCGAAGCGGTGAAAGCCAATGTCGCGAAAAGTGACTTCCTGGCCAATATGAGCCATGAAATCCGCACCCCGATGAACGGCGTGCTGGGGATGGCGGACCTGCTCCTGGACAGCGAGCTGAACGCTGACCAGCGCGAATTGGTCGATGTCATCCGCAAGTCGGGCGACAATCTGATGGGCATCATCAACGACATTCTCGACTTTTCCAAAATCGAAGCCGGCAAGCTGGTGCTGACGCCTTCCCGCTTCGACATCATTCAGAGCGTTCGGGAAGTCAGCGATCTTCTGTCCTTCAAGTTTCAGGAAAACGGGATCGCCCTGCATGTCGAATTCGCGTCGGAGGTGCCGCGTTATGCCGTGGGCGACGCCTTGCGCCTGCGCCAGGTGCTGCTTAATCTGGTCAGCAATGCGCTGAAATTCACTCAGCAGGGCCACGTCCTGATCCGCGTCGCCGCCGCGCCGCGCGCTGACGGCCGCGTGGCCCTGCGCGTCGCGGTGGAGGATACCGGCATCGGCATCGCGGCAGACAAGCTGGCCAAGATCTTCGAGAAATATTCGCAAGGCGAAGAAACCACGACGCGGCGCTTCGGCGGTACCGGCCTGGGGCTGACCATATCGAGCAAGCTGGTCGAGATGATGGACGGTTCGATCAGCGTGCGAAGCCAGCCGGGGATCGGTTCGGTCTTTCAATTCGAGGTTCAGCTGGCGGCGGCCGAACAGACCCAGCCTTCCGCCTGCGATCTTTCCGGCCTGCGCCTTCTTCTGGTCGATAGCTTGCAAGCCGGCGCCGACATCACCCGCCGCTATGTGCTGGATTGGCAGATGCGCTGCGAGATGGCGCATTCGCGGGAACAGGCGCTGGAGATGATGTGCCAGGCGCACCAAGCCGGCGATCCCTACAAATTCGTCATCACCGACAGGCCGCTGTTGGGCGCGCCATCCGATGCCGGGGTTGCCACGTCCACGCGCTTTACCGCCGTGATCATAACCAGCGGCTTGAGCCAGACCGTCACCAGCGGAAATTTGCACGGGGAGGGCTATGCTGGCTTTTTTACCAGGCCGCTCTTCCCCGACGATCTGAGAGGCGGGCTGGAGATTCTGCGGCAAGCGCAATTGCAGGGTGCGGCGCTCCCGTTTGTCACCCACCGCAGCGTTGTCGCCCAGGCGGGGCGGAACGGCGAGAGCAGCCCGGACGAAGCCCGCATGTTTCCTGGCCTGCCGATCCTGGTGGTGGAAGACATGAAAGTGAATCTGATGCTGATCACCAAAATATTGAAAAAGCACGGCTGCGAGGTGTTCGTGGCCTGCAATGGCCGCGAAGCCGTCGAGATGATGCGCGAAAACCGCTATGCGGTGGTGTTCATGGATTGCCAGATGCCTGAGATGGACGGCTTCGAGGCCACGGCTAACATTCGGCACGAGGAGACTCCGGATGGCCGCCACACGGTGATTATCGCCCTGACCGCGGATGCCATGACCGGCGACCGCGAGAAATGCCTGCGAGCCGGGATGGACGACTATCTCAACAAACCCCTCAAACCAATTCAGATCACCGGCATGCTGCAAAAATGGATCAACGCGGCGGCTTAGGTGCCGACTCGCCGGGAGCGCCGTCGTTCTTTCCTTCTTGTTGTTTAAGCAAATATAGCAAAGCGCCTCGGTGTCCTGCTGCGGATCCCCCATACGCATGGTGAGGTTCTGCCTTTCCACAAGGCTGGTCGAAATGTGCTTTTGATCGGGCTTGCCCTCCACGATATGGCGCTCGGCTCTGACAACCTTAAGCGCGGGGAGGTGGAATATGAAAAAATAACATATTATTGTTGGCTCCGCATGTTCGAAGTCTCAACCAAGCAGCTTAAACAAGCCGTCGAATCACAGCATGGCGGCACGGCCACGTTGCTGCGATTAGTGCCGGTGCGTGAAACCTTCCAAGGCAACAAAGTCTGGGATGGCATGGTACATGTTTTCAAGCTGGAAGGGCACCCCAAAGCCACCCGCGTCTTTGCGTGGTCCTACGAGCGCCCAGACGGCAAGCGCCGGTTCTTCGCCGTGCTGGATATACCCCCGATTATGTCGCCAGTGGATGCCGTCAGGGCGGCTATAGTGGCGGAAGCGAGGGCGGGGAAATGAGTAAGCGTCGGCCCGGGAAAAGACAGCGATTGGCCCAAGCAGCCGAAAAGCGGGCACGTAAAGAGGCAGAAAAAAAGCAGGCGCTTGAAGAGAAACGGCTGGTCCGCGATTGGAGTAAGGCGAACTCGGCCCTTCAACTGGGCTATGACCGTCCTGTGAACCGACAAGCGGCAAAGGACATTAGCCGTAGGAAGCCGGATTCAAATTAGACACTACCCAAATTTGGGTAGTGGGTCAGTTTGAAATTACCTTGGCCGACGCGAACCCAATTATGAGCGGTTTAAGAGGAAAATTATGAGTAACATCGCGAATGTCCGGTTTTTCGGAAAAGGCGAGGAGATTGTAATCCCCGTCATTCTGGGCGTGCCGCTGGGCCAGCAAAATCCAAAATCTGGTTAGTGGATGATCGGAGGCAGTTAGTCGCCCCAGCGCGCTATAAAACGGCTGCCCCCCTCAATGACTTCGACTTCCAACTCGAAAGGGCTAGGAACTGTAACCACATCGCCCTTGGAGTCGGACCAGCCCCATCCATGGATGGGCGTAATTTGAAGGTTCATTTCTCCGCAGCCTGCGTGGCATCCCGTTCTTCAACCATCTTCACAATATCACCAATCTCCCAAAGACGGCTATTGGCGCGAAGCGGACATTGGGCTGATCCGGGGGAATTCGCTGGCAACAGCGCACTGATAATATCCTCGATCTCTCCAAACGTTAGAATGACATCGGACAATTTTTGGCGTTTCAGGTACTCACGAAGGGGTGCATATTTCGACATATTCGACCCTCGCTTAGAGCGCATCGTCGCCAATTTCGCCTGTGCGGATAAACGAAAGGTCCAGAAAGACCCTGGTGGTCCAATCACCAGAAGAGAGATTTGCCGCCGGTGTTGCGTCGAGCCATTGAATCCGCCGCCCAAAGCGGACATTCCCAGACGCTCCAATATCTGCAACTTAGCGACGCTCAACTCGGTACTCGGATCTAGCCCAGCTGCGCCGTCCGGCCGTTTGCGACAGGCGCCGCAGTAGTTTTGCGCCTGCCTTCGGCCTTGCGCACCGAGCGCGCGGCGCGCCGCATGCCCTGGGGCGGCTGCCCGAAGACGCGCAAAAATCCAAGTCGCATTTCGTCGGCGTTTCTGAAGCCCACCAATCTTGCGATCATCTCAAACGATTCCCGTTCGTCCTGGACCATGGTTCGAGCCGTCTCCACCCGCAACCTCTCCACCGCTTCGGCGGGAGTCAGCCCTGTCGCCGACAGAAAATCGCGGTGCAACTCGGTGTCGCTGACACGGGCGATGCTGGCCAGTTTTTCGCCCGTCAGGGGATCGTCAAGATGTTCGCGGACAAAGTCGAGCACCCGAAGAATGGCACTGGATTCAAACACCTGATCGAGCGGTGATGAATATTGCGACTTGCCGGTGCGATGAAACGGAAGGACGCGCGCCACGGCGCAGGCAACCTCGCGGCCCAGATCCTCCTCGACCATGGCCAGGCACAATTCCATGCCGGCGGCGGTTCCGGGGGCGGTCCATAGGCCGCGATCATTGATGAAACTGCGCTCGCAATTGACGCGTATTCCCGGATATACGCGTTGCAGGACGGCAGAAAATTCCGCGGCGACCGCCGCCCGTTTGCCTTCCAAAAGGCCGGCTTCCGCCAGCGCTAGCGCGCCGGTTCCGATACCGGCGATGCGGCGCAGAGAGGCGGAGGCAGCGCAGACAAAGTCGCTTATTCCGGACGGCAGCGGGAAACCCTCTCCATGGCAGCTGCCGACGACCACCAGCGTGTCAATCCCATCGCATGTTGCCGGCCGGGTGACGAGTTTGAGCCCCGCCGCGCTTTCCACCTCGCCGCCGTCAAGCGACATGATGCTGAGCCGGTAGCCGTCCGCCGCAAACTCTCCCGCAAGCCGAAAGGCCTCAAGTGGCCCGCTCAATTGCAAAAGATCGAAGCCAGGATACACCAGAAAGCCGGCATGCCGGGTTGCGATATCCGGCGTGGCAGCTTTGCGGTGACGGTACTCATACATACAGGCCCACCCGGCACGGACCCCAAGGGGTCCGCTGTCTTTCACGCATCGGCAATACCCCGGACTATCCCATTAGAACGCGATGCCAGTCTCCAGCATCACACGCGTCTGGTCGGTCGCATTGAGCTTTTTGCCAAATACGTCGCCGGCGGTCGCATCGCCAGTCTGGATATAGCTCACATCCATGCGGGCAAACCACAGCTTCAATTGATAGGTCGGTGTGAAGGTCAGCGACCAGGCATTGCTGCCCGGACCAAAGCCGATGACGTTGGGCTCGGTGGCGATGTTGTGGCCGCTGGAATTTTCATATTCGGCACGGGCGGCCAACTTCCAGTTATCGTCGACCGAATAGCTTGCCAGGACCGCCTCGCCCAATTCGGTGGAGCCGTGGACGGTCTTACCGTTGGCGGGTGTAGTGCTATACTGGAAATAAGGGCTGATCACCCAGTTGCCCGACGTGTGCGTCCAGATCAGATTATACAGGCTACCTGAGTCGAGCAGCGAGAAATGAGGACCGGCCACATCGCCGGACCCCGCAAATGCGACAGTATCTGACGAGCTAAACGCATAGGACACAAGGCCCGACAGCGTATTCATGACGTTGGAATAGTAGCCGTCATTCCAGGACAGCGACACGTTCAACGGGCCGTTGGAATAATTGACCTGTACACCTCGGCTGACGGCGGGCTCGATATTCCACAACAGCCCGCGCTCGATGTTCATATTCTCGAAGGTGAAGTTATATTCGTCGCCGGTCAGGGTGAAGAGCTTGCCGCCCTGGATCGACCAGTCGGCAAAATCGCCATCGCCCTGCAGCTTGATATACGCCACCGGCACAATGCCGAAGTTGGCTGACGTCGCCGCGCTGCTCTTGGTGTAGGGCGAGCCGATGGTAGGGAAGGAATATTCCCCGGCCTGGACATAATATTGAAACCAGCCATCGGTCTTTTGCAGCGTGACCTGCGCATTGGTGAGATCAAGATAGGACGAGACGTCACCTGGCGCGGCCTTGGTGGGATTGGACTGGTAATAGCCCATGCCACTGACGGCGCCGCCGATATAGACCTTGCCCAGCGGATCGCCCAGATCAACGCTAAAGGGGTTGGGATTGGCGGAAAGCGGGCCGGCCATGGCCGGCGTCGTCATCGCGGCAGAAGCGGGCGCGGCCGGAGCAGCCGGAGCTGCAGCCGGTGTCGAAGTATCTTGCGCCATAGCCTCCGTCGCGCCGAACGCGGTCAGAAGCAGGGCGGCGCTGAGCAGGTGCAGAGCCTTCGAACGGACGGCCGGCGACGCGTTGGCAGTATCGATGTCAAGTTTTTCCATTGAATCAAATCCCCTTCTCTGAATGACAGCGGTCCCGCTAAGCGCGACTTTCTCTTCGTGCCAGACGCAACCACTTTATCGCTGTCACCTTCTTCCCGGCGCCGCGGCAAACGCAATAATCGCGAACCCGCTGAAAGGCATAAAAATCCGCATAAATGACGCATTTTCGCGGGCGTTGCTGCGATGCAACAAGAGTTGCTTATCTTCGCAGCACGGCGCCCAGAGATTGAGCAGTGATGAAGGGCACAATGCGCGCCGGTTTCGCCTTTTTGGTCCCTTTACCCAGTCGCTCAGCCGCTTGCGCCGCGGTCTCATGTAGTCGTTCGGGCTATCTGGCGCTCGCTATAAAACTTGCTGCCCGCGCTAAGGACGTTGCAGCATTACAGGCAGCAAATATCGCCATTGCTGAGACCTGGGTTGTCCGCCTTCCCGGTCGGGAACACTTCTGAGGTCATGAAAATACAGATGTTCGAGCCATTGGGCGAACGTTACCAGGAACATACAGGCAGCATATCCCCAATTAAAGCCTCACCTATAAGGCATCGTCGCCAGTTTCGCCTGTGCGGATACGCATCGCATGCAATATCGGCACAACAAAAATCTTTCCGTCTCCGATCTGGCCCGTTCTCGCCTTCATGACAATCGCGTCAACCGCGGCTTCGGCCGTCTCGTTCTTCACCGCCACTTCGATTTGAAGTTTGGGCAAAAAATTTACGACGTATTCCGCACCGCGATAGATTTCAGTGACTCCTTTCTGCCGCCCGGCGCCTTTGACCTCAGTCACGGTCATACCCTTGACGCCCAGTCTGATGAGCGATTCGCGAACGTCGTCGAGTTTGAAAGGCTTGATGATCGCCGTAATTAGCTTCATCTGCCGTCCTCCAAGTTTAGAAATTTCCGGATGGACATTCGATGGAAAACGCGGCTGCAAATGCTAATCATAGACTTGCCGGGTGGTGGCGGAAAGCTGCGATGTAGCCCAATGCCGCGATGGAAGTGCCTGTAGCGTTTAGCGGGCGTTTATGCACAAGCAGTAGCGGCTCATCGCGATCACTGCCGTACCGGTGATCTGATGAACGTCAGCACGGCCTATATCTTCAAATGACGGTTCGGTAGGCTGGCGCGATTTCTGGGGATCGCGGGGGGCCATGCCAATCTACAGACTCGAGCCAATTGAGGGCACCGAAAAACATCACTATTGGCGCAAATCTGTCGTTCCGCCGGTGCCGGTCTGGGTACAGGCAACTAGCTCCGATCACGCTCGTCAGAGAATGCACCTAGCAACCATAGATCTGCCAGCTTCCGTATCCAGCGCCAAGTATCCTACACCCCTGGGACTGACAACGCGCTCGTTAGGTGTACCGAGGACACATCGAAAGATGTTCCAAGGAACGTAGCAATGTTCGCTAATGGCAAAATCGCGCTGAAGATTCCGATCGAAGAAAAGTATTGGAAATCCTAATCTAAGTGCGATTGCCGCGCCGCTCCTCATATTTGATCTATTTTGTATCGTGCCGTCGTCAGAGCGACTCAGCCAACCAACTTTGGCCCTTTTCGATGAGGACCCGCCACGTGGGGAGGCCGTCTCCGGCTACCCACGCCTACGACGACGAGCCTTACGGAGTTGTTCCGCCGGCCGTTCCGGGCATACCTGTAATGGAATCCGGCGCAGCGACTTCGGGCATGGCAACTGCATTCTTTGCCTTGGCGCGCTTTGCCTTGCGAGGCTTCCTCGCTGCCTTTATCTTCTTTGCAGGAGTGGGC
>Ga0206798_1046_pt1 | contig 27357 bp, 16 predicted proteins | sample Alteio_BWOrgCont_66_FD_152893 | JGI IMG/M metagenome (GOLD analysis project Ga0206798, IMG submission 152893) | Enriched cells from forest soil in Barre Woods Harvard Forest LTER site, Petersham, Massachusetts, United States -... | ecosystem: Environmental > Terrestrial > Soil > Temperate forest >...
AGCCACCCTGGCTCAGGCATTGCGGCCATTCCCGCAATTCGGCGGCATTGGCGACTACTACGAGCACGATGGTAATTGGTGGTACGACGCGTTTCAGGTCAAGGTCACCAAGCGGATTAGCAACGGACTGACGGGCGGCCTCGGTTACTCATGGTCGAAGAATCTGGGGACGGTGGGAGCGTCGAACCAACCCACGTTTACAACTTCGATTCAGGCACAGGATCCCTCTCTCCCTGCTAAGAGCCAGAAATCCTTTGAGAACATCGACCAACCTCAGGGGCTCAATTTCTACTTCAACTATGAGCTGCCGGCATTCAGCTTTGACCAAAACGGCTGGAAACATGCGCTGCTCTCCGGCTGGACGACCGACGGCATCTTCCATTACACAAGCGGCTTTCCGTTACAGACGCCCAATTCAACGAGCACTCTGGATTCTGTGACTTTTGCTAATGCGGCCTCCGGAAACTTTTCTGTTTTTGCGAATCGTGTTGCCGGCCAGAAACTCTTCCTGCACAGCCTGAATAAGCACGACCCCACCTACGCTCTCACCCAGCAGTTTCTCAACCCCGCCGCGTGGGCGAACCCAGCTCAAGGAACCTACTCCACCTCCAAGCCGTTCTACGGCGATTACAGGAACGCCAGACAACCGAGCGAACTGTTTGGCGTCGGCAAGGTCATCCCGTTCAAGGAGGGCATGTTTTTCTCACTCCGCGCGGACTTCTTCAATGTCTTCAACCGTTGGGTATATCCCAACCTGAACAATACGGGAAATCCTTTCCAGGCTGCCCAATATAACAGCAACGGAACCATTACAAACGGCTTCGGCTACATCGGAAACAGCCTCGGCGGAGCTGGTGGAAACTACGCTCCGAGAAGCGGCGAGTTCGTCGCGAGGTTCCAGTTCTAAACCTCAATTCGGCGAAGCTCTAACCAACAGGCCAGATGAACCTATCTGGCCTGTTATCTTTAGAAAGTGTTTTTTGCTGACCGCAAGCAGTGCAATCGGCGACCAATGAAACTGGCAATTACGCGACGTGGCTTTACAACCGGCTTGGCTGCTCTAAGCACAGCAATTTTGAATTCCCGAGCGTGGCCGCTCGGCATGGTAATCGGACAGTCAAGCGAAAGCATCCCACCCGGGAATCAACTTCACGATGCCAATGAAGGGTCATCCGCCACTGTTCAACCCGCGGATTCACCAATCATCTTCGAGAACACAATTGAAGCGTCAAAGATACATTTCGTATTGAAAAACAGTGCAAGCCCCCAACGTTACTCCATAGAGACAATGACAGGTGGAGTCGCACTCTTCGACTACAACAACGATGGGCTCCTGGACATCTTCTTTACTAATGGGGCCGAAATACCGTCTTTGAAAAAGAGCGACCCGACTTTCTACAACAGACTCTTTCGCAATAATGGCGACGGGACCTTTACCGATGTCACCGAGAGCGCCGGCTTGGCTGGTGTTGGCTATTCAATGGGAGTAGCGGCGGGCGATTATGACAATGACGGATTTGTGGATCTGTATGTGACGGGGTTCAACCGCAATCAACTCCTTCACAACAACGGCGACGGCACATTCACCGATGTAACTGAGAAAGCCGGGGTCAGCGGCACTGTCCCGGCAAAGGGCAAGGCCTGGTCGGTGGCTGCTGGGTGGATCGACTACAACAACGATGGATTGCTTGATCTCTTTGTTGTGAATTATCTGGACTATTCGATCTCCACAGCCCATAGTTGCCAGACGAACGACATCGTTGACTATTGCTCTCCCAACGAGTACCGCGGGACGCCGAATATCTTGTATCGGAACAATGGCGACGGGACATTTACTGACGTTTCCCAGCAGTCGCACATTTCCCAATATGTTGGCAAAGGCATGGGGGTCGCCTTCGCCGATTACGATGACGATGGGTTCACCGACATCTTCGTTTCGAACGACACTTTTCCGAATTTCTTGTTTCACAACAATGGCGATGGGACATTTACAGATGTCGCGCTACTGGCCGGCGTAGCCTACAACGAGAATGGCAAAACCGTTGCAGGTATGGGGACTGATTTCCGCGATATCGATAATGATGGCAAGCCGGATATCTTTCACGCTGCGATGTTCGGAGATACTTTTCCTCTTTACCGCAATCTGGGGAATGGCCAATTTGAAGATGTCACTGACATGACTGGTTTGGCCGCAATGACAACGCGTTTTACGGCATGGGGCACAGGGATATTCGATTTCGATAACGACGGGAACAAGGATATTTTCGTTGCCGGCTCCGCAATTCTCGACAATTCAATGGAGGTGAATCATAAGCCTTATCGGCTTCCCAATGGGATTTATCGCAATCTTGGCAACATCGTGTTTAAGGATGTGAGTGCACTGGTGGGAGCAAGCTTTTACGCTCCGGCTGCACACCGCGGCGCTGCATTCGGTGATCTAAATAACGACGGGAAAGTCGATATTGTGGTCACAGTTCTCAACGGAGAGCCGCAGTTGCTCATGAATCGGTCTTCGAGTCACAATCATTGGATCATTTTGAAACTCGTGGGCGTGGCCGATAATCGGGATGGATTGGGAACAAAGGTGAAGATAATGACCGCCAGTGGCGTTCAGTACAATGAGGCCACGACAGCCGTCGGCTACAATTCGTCCAGCGACAAACGCGTTTACTTCGGATTGGGAAACGCGACCGTTGTGGACCGAATTGAACTCGCTTGGCCCACGGGCGTAAAACAAGTGCTCACAAATGTGACGGCCGATCGGGTCCTGACGATCGTGGAAAGTGGCCGCCCTCAAAAGGGTGCCAATCATCCCAAATGAGTTCACTGGTTCAATCGCCCGCAGTTATCGAACGCACGCGCCGCTGCGAGCATCTGCAAGCTGGCAAGAACTACGCTTTGGCGCATGAGGGCAAGCTTCTATGATCTGGCTTCTCGCGCTCCAACTCGCAGCGGGCCCAGCGCAACAAGCACTCGACCCGACGCCCAAGGTATTGGGTCCGGATCAACATTACGAAAATGCGAAACAGGATTACACCCAACGGAAGTTTTCCGACGCCGAAAGCGAGGTCAATGCCGCACTGCATGAGAGTCCGGACATGGTTCCGGCACTGATCCTGAAAGGCCGCCTGGCCATATCCGCGCGTCGTCCGGATATCGCCAGGAGTTGTCTCATCACGGCCATTACAGTCGATCCAACATCGGAAGAGGCGCAGTTTTATCTCGGGTTGCTGTTCTTCATGCAAAACGATTTTGAGTTGGCGATTTCACCGCTTCAAACGGCCCGAACGCTCTCTCCCAAGAACCCCTTGCCCGTGTTCTATCTCGCGATGACCCAGGATGCTCTTGGCGATGAGACCAAAGCGTTGGATCTCTTTGAGCAGGCGCAGAATCTCTCTACCGAAAAGTCGCCGCAAAGCGCAGAGATTCTTGTTGCATATGGGAGATTCCTGCTTTCTCTAGGCCGGACAGAGGACAGTGTTGAAAAAGACCGTCGGGCTATCGAGATCGACTCCGATTCCCGCGATGCGCATTATGAATTAGCAAAGGGATTAGATCATAAGGGAGATTTCAAGAATGCCGCACGCGAAGGAGAAAGAGCCCTGACTCTGCAAGAGGTCGATACCAGCGATGCGCAGATTCATTTTCTGCTGTCAAATCTCTATCGGAAGTTGAATCAGCCTGAATTGGCGAAAGCCCATTTGGAGAAATTTCAAGCTGCATCCCAAACAACACGCAAGTGAGATGAGACTTGTAAACAATGTGCTGTGAGGGACGCAGAAAGAGACTTCAGTGTAGACGTAATCGAAGCAGCCTTGCTGCATAGAGAATGGAGGCGGGCCCTCCGGGGAGCGGATTACAGAAAATGACAAATGTGAGACGCCGGGACTTCCTTTCTTCGATTGCAGCATGCATTACCGGCCTGGGAGCTCGGCGAGCCATTCCTCTGGTCTTGCCCACTGAGGCTGGTCCATCCCAGGTCGCTACGCCATCTGCCGTGGTGCAATTCTCTAACGAAAGAATGCAGCTCGATAACCGAAATCAGGACTCCCAGCAGTCGAATGCCGGATCCCATTGGTTCACTGATGTCGCCGGACGGTCGAAGTTTACTTACCGGACCAACAACGACTTCACGGGCAGGAAGTACTTTCCGCAACCGATGTGCGGCGGAGTTGCGGCTATTGACTATAACAATGACGGGTTGATGGACCTGTTTTTTACTAACGGCGCCAAGCTGCCGGAGTTAGAAAAAACCTCGCCCAGCTATTACAACTGCCTACTGCGTAACAACGGAGATGGAACGTTTGAGGATGTGACTGCCAAGGCCGGCCTGACTGGATCCGGTCTCGGCTACTGTTTTGGTGTCGCCGTTGCAGACTACGACAACGATGGTTACGAAGATCTCTTCATCTGCAATGCGGGCAGAAACGCTCTCTACCATAACAACGGTGACGGCACATTCATCGATGTGACAGTCGGATCGGGACTCGAACACAAACCGGAAAGCCTGCTGAGCGTAGGAGCAGCCTGGGTCGACTACGACAACGACGGGCTTCTTGACCTCGTTGTTACCAATTACACCACCTGGACTCCGCAGACCGATAAGCAGTGTTTCAAGGATGCCAAACTCGAGGAGTACTGCGATCCGAAGGTCTACAAAAGCGTCCAAACTAAGCTCTATCGCAATCTTGACCGGGGCCGTTTTGAGGACGCCACCGAAGCCAGCGGAATCGGGAAAGTGCTGGGCAAGGGAATGGGTATTTCGATCGCGGACTTCACCGGCGACGGGTTAATGGACATATTCATCGCCAATGACACCGAGCCCAATTTCCTCTTCATCAATCAGGGCAATGGAACGTTCAAGGAGAGCAGCCTTGACTACGGCGTCGCCTATAACGAAGAAGGCGATTCTGTATCGGGTATGGGTTCGGACGCGAAGGATTTCGATAATGATGGCAAAGTCGACATTATTTACAACGACCTGGCCGGGCAGGTCTTTGCTCTTTTCAAAAACGAAAATGGAAAGTCGTTCAGTGAAGCAACCTGGTTGACCCAACTTGGCCCGTTATCGCGGAAATTCTCTGGATGGAGCATCGGGTTCATCGACTACAACAACGACGGCTGGAAGGACATTTACTCCGCAAATGGCGATGTCGACAACTTGACCGACGCTTCCAAGCAACACGACAGCATGTTCGAGAATGAAGGTGGCAAGACTTTCATTGATGTCACGGAGAAAATGGGACAGGACTTTGCGTTCACCGGCTACCAGCGCGGTTCGGCGTTTGTTGATCTAAACAATGACGGCTTCATGGATCTGGTGGTAACTTCACTTGGCCAAAAGCCCCGGATTTTGATGAACAATGCCCTGGACAAGAATCACTGGATCATGTTCGATCTGCGCGGATCCAAGAGCAATCGCGACGGGATTGGTGCCACCATCAAGGTGACCACCGGATCCGGCAGGACGCTCTATAACCACGTGACCACCAGCGTTGGGTTTATGTCGTCGAGCGATCGCCGCGCGCACTTTGGCCTCGGCGCCGAGACAAAAATCGACCACGTGGAGATTCGCTGGCCGAGCGGTATTGTGCAGCGGCTCGAGCACCCCGTCGTAGATCGGATCTTGAAAGTGGTGGAGCCTACTGGGAAGCCTGTGGACTGATAGCGAACGCGAAGATCGCGCGATCCCGCAGGTCAATAACCCACGGCTGTCAAAGGTTGTTTTTGATTCGGATCGTTAGTGGACTGAAGCTCCAGGTAGAATGTGGCATGCCACCACGTCGACTTTGTTCGAAGAGCCTGCCATCGTATTCAAATGCAGCAATATCTCGAAATGCTGAAGCGGGCCGGTAGGGAGTATACCGCAATTTTGGAGAATGTTTGAGAATCGGGTTGAATCTGTAACAAGCTTTCCTGCTGCCTCTGTACCCTCTCCGTTCGCGCCGGCGAGCAGGAGAACGTGCCCACTTTGATCAGGATTCTGAACCAGAGCAATGATCGCGAATGAATCGCCGGTGGCCCATCCCAAGGCCGTCGGGATGTATGACTGTTGCTCATTTGACCGAGGACGGGCATTGCGAATAACCTCCTGCCCGGAGTTGTTATCGAATTGAAACCTGAAATCCAGCTGATCGCTAAAGAGAGAAGACCAAGGATCCGAGCGAGGGCTTCCGAGAATGATGAAGCTGTCGTCTGTCTTTAAGTCTGTAAGCTGAATACTTCGGGCGGCATGAACGTCCATCTTTCTTGGACTGGACCGGGCTAACTCCGCAATATTGACGGCAATCGGCGTGTCGACCGAGGCCGTCGAATTGTCTCCCCAAAGAAGCATATGGCAGAAGCGAATTTCATCGGGTGTTAGCTTATTGGGCTCAGGGATATACTTGCGATTTGCATAATCAGATACCGAGATTTGACCGCCAGTGATAACTTGAACAGAAACAATGTTGGGGTCGCTAGTGATTAGATGCGTGGCGTGGGAAGGGCTGAAGAGCGCCGACCAGGGAAGTACTGACATCGGCGCCGCCACTGTGCGCGTTACGCGAGTCCAAATCACGCCCCACAGAGCGAGATTGAGCATCACAACCGCAATCGCAGCGAATAACCATGTTCGTTTCGAGAATCCCCGCGGATGGGAAATAACTACTTGATGAATGCTGGGATTATTTTCAACCGACTCCTTTGGAACCGGTGCAAGCGGAGGATTGATGGCAACAGAAACGTCCGGACTCAACGTTCTCTCGTGGGACGACGACTTACCGTTTACAGCCGCAGCGCCATTTGGCTTGCGCGTAATTTCCGGGATGTATGAACCTGAAGGCAGTGTGATTCGGAATTCAGAGGTCGCTCCGTATCTTCCGTAGTGCTCGAGCAAGCGCCGACGCACATCACTGGCCGTGACTCGAACGATCGCATCGTCGCCAGTGTCATAGGTCGCGGATCTCCCAAAGAGTTCCATTCCAATTACGCGCTCTTTGAGTGATTCGCAGTGACCGGCGATTGCTTGATCGACGATGTATTGAAGAAATTGAACGCTGCGGTGGCTTCCCTTAAATACTTCCCCTTCAATCACTTCCTTTACGTGTTGTTGCAAAGCCACTATATCGCCTTTTGTTTCTGCGATCTTGGCGATTTCTGCGATTCGGGCGTCGTTTGGCGAAGGGGACTGCATTTTGGCCGCCTGTGTGCTCCAAATTTTCGCATTCTGTTTACCGAATTGTCCATATTCTCCGATTTGCCGCTGCGGGACGAATCTGGAATGCGATCTTCCTGGCAAAGATCATCTTACGGGTTGGCACCGTAATACATTGACTGAGCACCACTTCGGGACTTCAAGTCCACAACAGCCCGCTTTCAGGAACCCGAAGAACGAGGTAAAGCCGAAACAAAGGCGAGTGCTTTTAAGCTTGTGCATATAAGGTGTCCTTTGTTCGGGCGGTTCCGCAACCTTTTCCGAAGGTATCTACCGTTAGCCGGAGAACGCCAGCATAAGCCCTTTGTTTTCAATGTTAAATTGGTTGGACCGGAAACCGTGCCAACCTTGTCGCTGCCGTGATAACCCCTTACCGTTGTTGTGACGCGAAGGAATCCCGGGAACCAGGGCGGAAAAGTGAACAGATATAGAAGACGAAAGAAAGGGGCGATCTACGTCCAGACTCCCACTTCAGAGCCAAAAAACCAAAACGAGGAGACATTGTTATTTGCGCCATTCCTGACTGAAGAACCTGGAACCGATCAGCAAGGGGACTGGGGATTCCGGTTTTCGTTCAGCTTTGAGCAGATATTTGCAATCCCATTCGTTGCCGGACTTGTGTTATTGGCCTGTCAAAATCAAGTGTGGGCGCAAGTGGCGCATCCTTCAACGCGATCGATTGCCTTGTATAAGGAAGCAAATGCGCCAATAGAGCGGCGAATTGAAGACCTCCTCAGCCGGATGACCCTGGAGGAGAAGGTGCGGCAACTGGATCTCTATTCCGGGGCAACGGCTTTAGTGGACACGCATACCGACGAGACACACGCAGACCCCCAAGCCAATTTCCTACCGGATAAGGCACAGGCACTTTGGGGCAATCTTGGTGTTGGCGCCATCCACGACCTGAATCCTACTCCGGAACAGGTAAACGCCATACAGCAGTGGGTCATCAATCACAACCGCCTTGAGATTCCAGTGCTCTTCATTGAAGAGGGTCTACACGGCTTCGATACCGGAACAGTATTTCCGGCTCCGATCAATCTAGCATCGACCTGGAACCCGGAAAACGTCGAAAGAATTGGCGCCGCCATCGCGACTGAAGCGCGCTCTACCGGTGTGGACATGATTCTTGCGCCTGTCCTGGATCTCGCCAGAGACCCGCGTTGGGGGCGCGTCGAAGAAGACTATGGCGAGGATCCCTACTTGACAGGCCGAATGGGCGAAGCTTTTGTGCGGGGTGCGCAAGGGAAAAGTCTGAATAGCAAGCAGAGTGTTGTCAGCGAGCCTAAACACTTTGCTGGGCATGGTTCCCCTGAGGGGGGTACCAACACGTCGCCAGTACATATGGGCGAGCGTGAGTTGCGCACTTTAATGCTGCGGGGATTTGAGCCGGCAATTCGAGACGGGAAAGCAATGGGGGTGATGGCCGCTTATCACGAGATTGATGGAATTCCAATTACGGCCGATCCGTTCCTGCTTAAGAAGGTACTTCGCCAAGAGTGGGGGTTCAAGGGATTCGTGCTCTCCGACCTGGGGGCGATCAAGCGCCTTTATACCGCACACGGCATTGCCTCCACTCCGAAGGAGGCTGCATGCCTGGCCATTAAGTCCGGGGTCGATATGCAGTTCTACGATTTTGACCACGAGGTCTTTCAGCGGGCTCTTGTCGAATGCGTTCGTGAGGGTTCACTTCCGCAATCGGACCTAGACAGAGCGGTCAAGTCGGTGCTCCGCGTGAAGTTTTCCTTGGGCCTATTTGATAGTCCGACGACCGATCCTGATTTGAGGGCCCAAGCATTCCGGTCGCAAGCGCATCTCGACCTCTCACTTGAGACGGCACGCCAGTCCATCACACTGCTGAAGAATGATGGTCATCTGTTGCCGATTTCGAAAACGGTTCAGCGGATAGCTGTGATCGGCCCTAATGGCGATGCAGCACGATATGGCGACTACGAAAAGGAATCAAATGGCGAACACATAAGCATGTTGCAGGGCATCCGCACTCTCGTCCCTGAGGCTACGGTTACCTTCGACCCTGGCACGGACATCGAAAGGGCAATTGCCACGGCGAAGAATGCAGACGTAATCATCCTTGGCTTAGGAGAGCGGCAGGGTATCTCAGGGGAGGGCTTTGACCGTTCCAACCTGGATCTGCCTGGCAGCCAGGAACAGTTGATGGAGGGTGTGGTTGGTACCGGGAAACCCGTGGTGCTGGTGCTGGAGAACGGCCGGCCGTTAACGATCGGCTGGGCCAAAGAGCATGTGCCCGCAATTCTTGAAGCATGGTACCCGGGTGAATTCGGGGGCAAGGCCATCGCTGAAACCATTTTTGGTGACAATAATCCTTCTGGTCACCTCACCATTTCATTTCCACGCAGTGTGGGGCAATTGCCCGATTTCTATAACTCTGACCGATCGCGCGTTTACAGATATGTGGATAGCGACGGGCTCCCGCTGTTTCCTTTTGGTTTTGGTCTCAGTTATACGTCATTTCGCTTTGACCACCTCGCGGTGCAGGCACCACCGCATGGAAGCGATAGAGAGATTCTGGTGACGGTAGACGTATCAAATGTTGGTGATCGCGAAGGAGACGAAGTTGCTCAGGTCTATGTGCGCCAGGACTTCAGCAGCGTGGAAACTCCGGATCGCTCACTCGAAGGATTCTCGCGAGTAGCTCTCAAGCCACAGGAAACGAAGAACGTCGTCTTTCATATTCCTCAGAGTCAGCTTGCAGTCTGGAATACAGAGGGGAAATGGAGAGTCGAAGCGGGCGATTACACGCTCTGGGTCGGCGGTTCTTCACAAGCTTCCTTGACCACAAAATTCGTCCTCAACCCGCGTTAAGGAGTTGAGCCGGTGCAGGACACGTTCTCAGTTGATGACGCTCAGCGAAAGACAAAGAAGAGAGAGTGAATGAAAACCATTACAGCCGCACCAGTCTTATTGGCCTTGTTTGGCAGTATCATGTTTGCCCAGGGGCGTGCACAAAAGGAGCCCGTGGATTATGTTTCTCCAAACATTGGAACCATCGGTCAACTGCTCACTGCGACCATGCCGTATGTTCAGCGCCCCTTTGGCATGGCTCGACTTGCACCGATAACGACTCCCGGAATTACTGACCGATATCTCGCAGACAAGATTTACGGATTTCCTGTCGGCCCGGCGACATTGATGGCTTCAATTGGCGAGACGGGAACAAGCCCGGATGCGAATGCATCGGACTTTGACCACGATTTCGAAGTCGCGACTCCGTATTACTACGAGGCCGATTTGCAAACGTGGAAGATCAAGGCCGAATTTACAGCCAGTGACGAAGCTGCCTACTATCGTTTCACGCTTCCCGCTAGCACCCACGCTCATTTCATTCTTTCAATGGGAGACGATGCGGAACTCGAGGTGACTGGAGAAAATACCGTCGAGGGTAGCCGGAAGATCGATGGCCCGGTGGGGAAACTCTCAGATCCGGATGGGGAAACCCATGAGTACTTCTACGCGGTGTTCTCTCGTCCCTTCAAGTCCTTTCAGACCTGGGGGAAAGTGGCTCTAAGTAACTCCGCAAAACAGGCCGGGAATAACATCGGCTTCGTCACGGACACTTCGACGACGGCAGGGGAGCAGATCGAAGTTCGTGTCGGTATTTCTTACATCAGCACAGACCAGGCCCGCAGAAACGTGGAACGGGAAATTCCGGGCTGGACGTTTGACACTGTGAGATCGCAGACCCGCGCTATTTGGAATCGTGCGCTCTCAGCAATTGATGTAACGGGCGGGGATGAGCGGCAGCGGGTTATTTTCTACACCGCGTTGTACCGTTCTCTGGGCCGTATGACCGATATCACCGAGGATGGGAAATACTTTAGTGGCTACGATCATGCAGTGCACGAAGCGCAGGGTCACGATTTCTATGTCGATGATGGACTATGGGATACCTATCGTTCGCTTCACCCTTTGCAGCTTCTGCTGAACTCGCGGCAACAGCAAGACATGGTCCGCTCGTACTTGCGCATGTATGAACAGAGCGGCTGGCTTCCTTCGTTTCCGTCTGCAGCCGGCGATCAGGCGGTAATGATCGGCCACCACGCTGCGGAATTCATTCTGGATGTCTATGCCAAAGGCTATCGCGATTTTGATGTTGATGAGGCGTACTCGGCCATTCGAAAGAACGCCACGCTAGCTACGATGATTCCCTGGAGTCGCGCGCCCCTCACGTCTCTGGATCGTGTGTACTTCGACAAAGGCTTCTTCCCGGCTTTGAAGTGGGACGTGAGCGAAACCATCCCAGAGGTGACCCCTGAGCGTAGGCAAGCAGTATCTGTCACGATTGAAAACAGCTATGACGACTGGTGTGTCGAGCAACTTGCCCGGGCGCTCGGAAAACAAGAAGATGCAATCCACTTTGGCCAGTTGGCGAATAACTATCGAAACGTCTTCAACGCGGACATAGGTTTCATGGCTCCGAAGGATGACGACGGGAAGTGGGTCACGCATTTCGACCCAAAGTTAGGCGGTGGACAGGGAGGACGAGACTACTTTACTGAGGTCAACTCCTGGCTTTACACATTCGGAGTTCAGCATGATGTAGCGGGGCTCATCCAACTCCTGGGTGGACGGGATGCCTTCAATGCCAAGCTTGATCGATTATTTATCGAACAATACGGCACTTCAAAGTGGCACTTTCTTGACCAATTTCCGGATGCAACAGGGCTGGTTGGTCAGTATGCTCAGGGTAACGAACCTAGCTTTCACATTCCGTATCTTTACGACTTTTCCGGGCAACCCTGGAAGACTCAGCGGCGTGTAAGGCAGCTAATGGATGTCTGGTATGGAGACGGCCCGCTGGGCGTGCCGGGGGACGACGATGGCGGAGAAACCTCGTCATGGTTCATCCTCAGCGCTTTGGGCTTTTACCCAGTATGTCCAGGGAATCCGATCTATGAAATTGGAAGTCCCATTTTCGCAAGAAGTATCATTCGCATGGATAATGGGAAGCTATTCACAATTCTTGCCAACCACGTTTCGAGTCGAAACAAGTATATTCAGTCGGCTCAGCTGAACGGCAAGCCACTGATAGGCGCGTGGTTTGCGCATTCGGCAATTGCAAATGGTGGCACTTTGGTTTTGGAGATGGGTGACACGCCAAACACCAAGTGGGGTAGCGCTCCTGAAAACGCCCCGCCCTCGCAAATCAATCTGGCTCAATGACAAGAAGACACTCTGTATTGGTTCGCGAAGCTCAATGTTGCGTTAGTCGGACGCGAGACAAGGACCTTCAAGCTGCGTTGCATCAACACTGAAGCTGGAACAGGAAATCAGGCCGACCAGAAGGAGCCTCCAGAACGCGACTATGAATTCCCTGATTAAAAGCATTTTATTTCTTGCCTTGTCTTGCATTTCGCTGACGGCAAATGTTCCCGCCCAATCGTCAGACCCGGGTTTAACAACCGCATGGCATCAGAACAAATTCCAGGTCGATGTCGCTGGCGTTCTGAGCCGATCCTCCATAGTTCTAGGCCAACCGAATCTTCTGGCGGCGCAGGCGATGCCTTTGGGCAATGGACGGCTTGGTGTCGCCATCTGGTCTGACAACGGACTCACTGCGCAGCTCAACCGGGCCGACACCCTCCCGGATCGTTTGTCGCCAGGAGAGATCGTGATCCCGGGACTCGCCGCGCTGACCCAGGCGAAGGACTATTCGGGACGGCTTGACCTGTACGATGGCGAATTTCGGGAACAAGGCGGCGGAATGACAGTGACCGCCTATGTGGAGCCAGATACCGATACATTAATCATCGACGTATCGGGTGCAGTTCCAGGAGAACCGCAGATCGCGCTGCTCAGGCTCTGGGCGCCTCGCACGCCGCAGGCAACTGTCAGTGGCCAGGTGGGCATGCTCTCGCAATCCTGGATCGACGACCAGCATCCGGGAGCCTCCGGCAGGAAGTTCGGCTCACTGTCCGCAATAACGGCAGAAGGGCGTGGTGTTTCGGTCGCAGTGACAGATCCTCTAACCGTCAGGCTTTCGTTCATGCCATATGAGGACGGTCATTTCCGGATCATTGTCGCGGCACCGCACTATGATGGCGGGCTAAATGCACATGCTGTCGTTCAGCGGGCCCTTGCTGACAAACCGGATTCCGTTAACAAAACATGGTGGCACAATTACTGGAGCCACGCTGCAGTTATAAAAATCACGTCGAAGGATGGGTCCGGAGAGTACCTGGAAAATCTCCGCAATATCTATCTCTTTGGCGCGGCGGCGGAAAAGGGCGACGAATATCCGGGTTCGCAAGCGGGTGTCGCGGACATGCTATCGTCAGCGAGGGATGCGCACCACTGGGATTCGTCGGCATTTTGGCATTGGAACCTTCGCATGCAGGTGGCAGCGAATATAGGCGCTGGCGTAACTGAACTAAATGAGCCGTTTTTCCGCCTCTACCGTGAAAATCTGCCGGCGATCGAGAGTTGGACTAAGACGTATATGGGCCGTCCCGGAGCCTGCATTGCAGAGACCATGCGCTTCAACGGACAGGGCATCGAATACGAATCCAGTTGGCCAGGATTTAACGTTCCTGGAAAAATTGGCCGCGATTGCGATCTTTCGTTCACGCCCTACTTCAACGCGCGCACTCTCACCACAGGCGCCGAGGTGTCGCTCTGGGTGTGGGAACAATATCTGGCGACAAACGACCGCAAGTTTCTTTTCGACAATTATCCGATCATCGCCGCCTCCGCCCGCTTTCTTCTCTCCTATCAAAAGCTGGGGCCGGACGGGCTTCTGCACACGAGCCCGTCTAACGCGCACGAAACGCAATGGGATGTAGTCGACCCGACTACCGACATCGCGGCCGCGCTGGCCCTATATCCAGTAGCCATCGAGGCTGCGAAGCTAGTAAACAAGGATGCAGATCTCGCGGAGGAACTGAAGGCCGCGCTGCCGAAAATTCCTCCATTCCCTCGCACGCAGCTAACCAGTCCATTCACCTTGCTGCCGCCTTCAGCGGACGCCGATGGGGTGGATATGATTGCGGAGTCCTACCTCCCAGGCGCACCCAATCATAATTTTGAAAACCTCGGGCTGGAGCCGGTCTGGCCATACAGCGTGATCGGAGATAGCTCACCATTACTCGCTCTTGCCAAGCGCACGTATGAGCATCGTCCCTCATCTCGCGGAGGAGGTTGGAGCTTCGATCCCATTCAGGCAGCACGCTTGGGAATGGGGGATGAGGTACGAGCAGCCTTGTTAAGAAGCACCGAGAACTCTGCTCGGTGCGTGAATGGCTTCACAGGCTGCGGCCGCAGTGGACCAGGTGCCGGAACTCTGGCCGCTGCCGATTTGAATTCCAGAGACCTGGAATTCTACATCGAACAAAGCGGCGTGGCGGCCGACGCGCTGCAAGAAGCTCTTGTGCAGGATTATGACGGATTAATCCGCATCGCACCTGCGATTCCAACGGGCTGGGACTTCGACGGTAGTGTCTGGGTACGAGGCGAGACAAAGGTAGACGTGCAGGTGAGGCACGGTATCCCGACCACTGTTGTTATTGAGTCAGGAATCGCGCAGCAACTCAAGATTCGCAATCCATGGCCGGGTCAGCAGATCGATGTCGTCGCGGGTAAAACCGGAACAAAGATCGTGAATGGCGCGACCGGGTCTGTTCTTCACTTCAATACACTCTCCGACACGGATTACCTCATCGAGAGACACGGCACTCCGACGACGAATCAACGCTTCGAATCCATTAGCGGTACAAACGCAAGCTCGGGAAAAAGACTCGGACCGGCTCAATTGGGGCTTTTCGACGTCGACCAGTAGTTGATTGTTCGATCCATTGAGCCTGGCGCGTGAATGAATCCGGCTAGCATAAATGACAGACGAGCGCATTGACCCCAAGTCACTCGCTCACCCACATTGGAAAGCGTGCCTCATGTCTGTATAGTCTGCTTTACGTCCAGATGGATTCGATTTGTAAATACCGGGCGCCTTTTAGCGCTATCGGTCGCGGGGACGAGAACCGCACAAGTGACCGAATGTTCCGATCAAGGAATTAATTGATGATTTTAGATTCCATCAACTTCAGACATTCTCCAAAGGATCTCCAAGGAAATTATAATTAGCAGTTTCGATGGTTCGATCCCGTCCAGGTAATCGCACGCCGGCAAAAGCAGCTGTGGGCCCCGTTCACTCGCGCTACACCGTTTCCGCTTTAAGCATCTGCGCCCGAAGGCGGCAACGGGACGATCTGGCCGGAACTTGGACTCGCTGCCTGCTGCCGCAGAGCCTTCTCCGCCGCGGCGGCTTCGATCTGACTGTTAATTTCGGCTCCAAGCAGCAGCATCAGCCCGGTGATATAGAACCATATCAGCAGAATGATGACCGCTCCCAGCGATCCGTACGTGACAGTGTAGGTGTTGAAGAAGTGGAGGTAGACGCGCAACCCGAATGACGCCAGCAGCCAACCAGCAATTCCGATTGCCCCACCCGGCGTGAGCCAATGCCAGCGTCTCACCTTGCAATCGGGTGCACAGTAGTAGAGCATCGCAAAGGTCAGCACCAGCAAGAGACTGGCGATTATCCAGCTGGCAAGCCGAATGGAATTCGCTGCTGCATAGCGCAGCAAGAAATCCGAAATGCGAAGTTCAGTGAGCCGCGCGAAATAGTCGCCCAAAAGCATTGAAGCCAAGCCGAGCGTTACGACAATAGTGAGCAGGATAGTTAGCCCAATCGCCTCAATCCGCGCGACGAAATATGTGCGCGAGTCCTGAATCTTGTACACCGCGTTCAGTGTGTCCTGGATCGCCGATATCCCCACCGAAGCCGACCAGATTGCCGCAACTAATCCAAAGGTCACTCTTCCTGAAGTTGCCGCAGCCGTGGTCTCGTTGAACTTGCTTAGTACCGTTCCTAAAGCCGCTGTTGGAATGACAATGGCTAGGTAATCGAGCAATTTGTCGTAGAACTGATAGGCAGACCGGGCGGCCAGGCCCAGGATCGAACTGGCACACACAAGCGTGGGAAACAAAGCAAAGAGAAAATAGAATCCCAATTCAGCTGCGTGACCGAATACCCGATCTTCAATCAGGGACTTCCAAATATTTACCACGACGTGCTTCAGTTTTACTCCCTGAAGATTCCAAAGAGATTCAAGTGGGATGAGTGACACACGCTCCCAGATTCGCCTCTCCCGGCGATTCAGTTGCGGATCGAGCATGGGCCCCTGGGCAGTGATTAAGCCACCTCGCTGCGTTTTAGCCAGCGATCACAGTTACGTTAGATGCGGGACCGGCAATCCCGAGAGCTCCGGTCCCCCGGGCAAAGTTTGGAGTCTGCGCCGGCCACCTTTGGAAACCGGGACAAGCAATCCCCACTAACAGCTGAGCAAACGGCAGCCTATCGGCCCGCATCGAAAAAGGGCAGATGGTGTCGCAAGCGGAAAATGACCGGAAGACTGCTCGGAGGAATGCGCGAATGGCCAAATGGCTCTTGGTTTGGCTTTGCATCTCCGTGCTTGTTTCCGAGATGGCGAAACTTGACGCGCAAGTTTCGCGGGACGCCAACCTTCCCGCCACCGAGCAGATCCTGTCTTCGTATGAAGGCCAAGCGGTTACAGCCGTTGACATCGCTGGGCGCCCGGACCTGAAAGTTTCCGACTTCTCTTCGATACTTGCACAACAGTCCGGTCAGCCCTTCGACACCCAGAAGGTCAACAGCGCGGCAGCCGCCCTTAGAGCCGCCGGCAATTTCCAAGGCATCCGAGTACAGGTTGATCCTGAGGCCAATGGACTCCGCGTCATGTTCGTGGTCGAACCGGCTGTTTACTATGGCATTTTTGAGTTCCCTGGAGCGGAGCGATTTTCGTATTCCCGCCTGGTGCAGGTAGCCAACTACCAAAGCCAGTCGCCATACAGCGCCACTGATGTTGAGCACGACCGCCAGCTGCTGGCCACTTTTTTTCAGCAGAGCGGCTATTTTCAGGCACAGGTCTCTACCGAACTCCAGCTCGAATCGCAACATGGAATTGTGAATGTTCTGTTCCACTCCGATCTCGGCAGCAAGGCAAAATTCGGCGAGATCGACATCGATGGCCTTCCGCCAGCAGAGTCCGCCGATCTGCAGCATCGACTTACCACCTTGCTCGCTCGGGTGCGCGGAGCGGCTGTTCGCAACGGCAAGGCCTATAACCGTTCGACGCTGAATAAAGCCACCGACTATATCCAATCCCGCTTGCAAAAGGAGGGGCTTCTTTCGGCGCAGGTGAAACTGGAGGGCGCCGAATATCACGCCAATACCAATCGAGCCGACATTCATTTCAGCGTTAAGGCAGGCGCCAAAACACAGGTGCAAATTGCCGGCGCACATCTTTGGCCGTGGACCAGGAAGACCCTGCTGCCCGAGTACCAGGGGGTAGGCGTGGATGAAGAGACCGTGCATGAAGGCGAGCAGGCGCTTGCCTCCTATTACCAGGCAAAGGGTTTCTTCGACGTGAAAGTCACTTCAGAAATGGGTGGAGACCAAAGGCTTCGTACGGTGATCTATCACGTGACCAAAGATAAAAAGCACAAGCTCACCGACGTTCGGCTAACCGGCGAATCGGAGCTGAAGGCAGCGGAGCTTGAGCCTCATATAGCAGTAAAAAAGCATTTCCTGTCGCATGGACAATTTAGCGATCAACTCGTGCGCACCAGCGTGAAGAATCTCACAGCGGTTTACAGGTCGCAAGGGTTCAGCGATGTTCAGATCACTTCATCAGTCATCAACCACGGCGGCAATATCCAGGTTGAGTTTCATATTGTCGAAGGAACGCGCGACATAGTGAATGCGCTTACCATTGAAGGCGCCCACACATTTCCAGAATCGCAGCTCGCGCCTAAAGGGCTGAAAGTTGCCGCGGGCCAGCCGTATTCGCAGGCAAATGTCGAAACCGACCGCGCTTCGATCGTCGCGAACTACCTGAAGGCAGGCTACCTCACGTCAAGCTTTCGCGAGTCGGCATCTCAAGTTTCGAAAAACGACCCGCATCACATCAATGTCGTCTACCGCATTTATGAAGGTCCGCGCGTTTTTACCGGCGAGACTCTGACACTGGGCCGCGTGCATACCCAGCAACGTCTGATCGACAACGACATCGCAGCAATTAAGCCTGACCAACCGCTTACTGAAACCAATCTGCTTGCCGCAGGCAGCAATCTCTATAACCATACCGGCGTCTTCGACTGGTCAGAGGTTGATCCTAAAAGCGAGATCACAACGCAGACAAGTGAGGATGTGCTGGTGAAAGTTCACGAGGCAAAGCGTAACGAGTTTACTTATGGCTTTGGCTTTGAGGTGATCAATCGTGGAGGCAGCGTTCCCAGCGGTACCGTCACACTTCCCAATCTTCCTCCTGTCGGCCTTCCCTCTAATTTCAAAACCAGCCAGGTTACCTTCTACGGTCCGCGCGGCTCGGTTCAGTATACGCGCAACAATCTGCGCGGCAAAGAAGAGTCACTTTCTCTAACTGCGTTCGCCGGCCGCCTCAGGCAAACCGCGGCCATCTACTACATCGATCCGATATTTCACTGGTCATCCTGGAAGTCCACTGTTTCCTCATCCTTTGAGCGCGACGAAGAGAATCCGATCTTCTCATCGCAGCAGGAGGTCGGCAGTTACCAAATTCAGCGATTCATCGACCACGCAAAAAAGGACCTCTTCTTCGTCAAGTACAGCTACGGCAAAACCGATCTTACCCGCGTTGAAATACCCGAGCTGGTACCGACCGCGGATCAACACGTCCGCCTCTCCGGCTTCGGGGCGAACCTCACCCGCGACACGCGGGATAACGTTATCGACGAGCACAAAGGGTTGCTCGGCTCCCTGGAGGTCGACCTCTATTCGAGCAAGTTCGGGGGCAGCGTCGACTTTGCAAAACTCACCTCGCAAGCCGCGTTCTATAAGGAGAAACTCCATCACATTGTGTGGGCCGGCAGTATCCGCATTGGTCTCGCGCAACCGTATGCAAATAGCCGCGTCCCACTGAGTGAGGCCTTCTTTAGCGGAGGCGGTGACTCGCTGCGCGGCTTCCCACTCGACGGCGCAGGCCCCCAGCGCAACATTTACGTCTGCAGCTCCGGCCAGACTGCTCCTGATTGTCCACAGATCAATGTGCCCAGCGGCGGCAACGAATTACTAGTGATCAACGCTGAGGCTCGCATTCCGCTTCCAATCAAGAAGGGGCTGAGCATCGTTCCGTTTTACGACGGCGGTAACGTTTTTCCACGAATCGGATTTCATGATTTCACTTCGCTCTATTCGAACAATATCGGTCTTGGTCTGCGTTACTCGACACCGGTTGGGCCCATCCGCATTGACGTTGGACACAACCTCAACCCGGTCGCAGGCGTCAAGTCCACAAACTATTTCATCAGCATCGGCCAGGCGTTTTGAGGAGACCAGCCATGGACAAAGAAACGCCGCCCCCCGTACAGCGGAATTGGTTCACCCGGCGCAGATTGCTCGCAATAGCCGAGGCTGTCGCCGCGTTCTTAGTCTTGCCTATTTTGGTCGGCGCCATCGTCTTATTGAGCTTCGTCAATAGTTCACGAGGGCACGCATATCTCCTCGGCCTGATCGAACAAAAAGCCGCAGAGAGCCTTGGAGTCGCTGTGCGCCTCGAGAATTTCAGCCTCCATCTCTCCAAGCTGAGCCTCGATCTCTACGGCCTCAGCGTCGATGGCGCTGGTCCGCATCCTTATCCTCCTTTACTCCAGATCCAGCACGCCGAAGCTGGCGTGCGCATCGTTTCTGTATTCGGGCGTAAGTGGTACTTCGACAGCATTCGCGTCGATAGCCCCGTCGTACAGGTCTTCGTCGATCAAAATGGCGCTTCCAACCTGCCCGTCTTCAAGAGCAGCAACAGCACCGGTAACAACACTTCGATTTTTGACTTCGGCATCCGACATGCCGTCCTATCCAATGGCACACTCCTTTACAACAACCGGCCCAGCTCGCTCGCGGTGGATCTTCGTGATGTTCAGTTCAATGCGACCTACAACAGCCTTCTCGAAAAGTATTCCGGATCCCTCGCATATTCCGATGGACGCCTCAACTATGCAGGTAACCAGGCGCCTCCCCACACGTTGACGGTCCAATTCGATGCAACTCCCAGCACCTTCCATCTCTCCCCGGCGAAGATCCAGAGCGGCAACTCGCAGCTTATGCTCTCTGCAACGCTCAACAATTACAACGCGCCGGTCGTACAGGCTCAATGCAATGTGACCATTGACGCCCAGCAATTGGCAGGCATCTTGCGCGACCCATCCATTCCTGCCGGCTTGGTTTCGGCTTCGGGCAGCGGGCAATATCAATCCGCCGTGGGCCGTACGATACTTCAAAGCCTTGCCGTAATGGGCGACCTCAGCAGCCGCAAACTCGTCGCTACAACCTCCACGCTCCGCGCCGAAGTTTCAGACCTCGCTGCCCACTACTCATTGGTCAATGGTGACGTAACTCTGCGCGATTTCCACGCCAATCTTCTCGGCGGAACGATCACAGGCGAGGGCACGATGAAGAGTATCGGCGTAGACTCGCACTCGCAGTTCAATGCCGTTTTGCGCGGCATTTCATTAGCAGACGCAAAAAGCATGATGCGTTCTCACTCATCCACCGGAAACGTTGCAATCGCCGGCACGCTTAATGCGACGGCCACAGCTGCATGGGGAAAGACCTTTGCCGACCTTGTGGCCCACACCGACGCCACCGTCAATGCTGACCTGGCCAATGCCGCAAACATGATCAGCGGGCAGCACGCTCGCTACATCCCGGCGCAAGCAGCGCCACAAACGACTGCGGCAAACGTCACGCCATCCGCGGGCCCTGTCCCGATTGAAGGCGCGCTGCATGCCACTTATACAGGCGCTACCCAACAGCTTGCAGTTGATCGCAGTTACTTCCGCACACCGCAGACCAGTCTGAACCTGGACGGCACAGTGAGCAAAAGCTCGAGTCTCGCGATTCAACTTCAAGCTAATGATCTTCACGAATTAGAAACAATCGCTGATCTTTTCCGCTCAGTCGCTCCGGGCCAGAATATACAGCCGCTCGGCCTCGCCGGAACTGCCACTTTCAACGGCATTGTGCGGGGATCAACGGCCGCACCGCATCTTACCGGTCAATTAGACGCTCAGAATCTTCAGGTCCAGGGATCCTCGTGGAAGCTGCTTCGGACCGCGGTCGATGCCAGCCAATCAAGCTTGAGCCTGCAACACGCGGAACTCGACCCCGCCGCACAAGGCAGGTTAACATTCAACGCCACAGCTGGATTGAATAAATGGTCTTTCTCGAAGACAATCCAAATCCAGCTTCAACTTAGCGCGTCGCAGCTTGACATCGCCCCACTTACCAAGTTGGCCCGTCAGCAACTACCCGTTACTGGCAGCCTCTCCGCAGATATCGCGATGAGCGGAAGCGCAGTGGCCCCGAGAGGCAACGGTTCCGTAACCCTGACCAAGGCTGTGGCGTACGGTGAACCGATCTCATCGGTAAAAATCTCATTCAATGGCAGCGGCGACCAGGCCAACAGCAGGTTATCCATTAACGCCCCCGCCGGAGATATCGAAGCCAGGTTGACTGCCAGCCTCAATAACAAGACTTATTCCGCCGAGCTAACTTCAACCGGCATTCATCTCGACAAGTTACAAAGTCTTGGAACAAGCGGGAGCCGTCCCAGCGGCACAGTTAGCATTAGCGCCAAAGGCCAGGGCTCATTCGATAATCCGCAACTCGAAGCGACTATCTCGATCCCCAGCCTTGCAGCCGAGCAGCAGACCATCTCAGACATTCGTCTGCAAGCTAATCTCGCCGACCACCAGGCAACCGTCCGGCTCACATCTTCCGCAGTTGGCACCGCCATCAAAGCCAACGCGAAGGTGGCTCTCACCGGTGACTATCTCGCCGACGCGACCCTCGATACTCAGAACATCCCGCTGGCCCCATTACTCGCCGCGTATGCGCCTGACGAAGCAGCCGGCATCACGGGACAGACCGAGCTCCACGCCACGCTGCATGGACCGCTCAAGAACAGACAACAGCTCGAGGCTCACGTCACCATCCCCGTGCTCAAGCTTGATTACAGCAATACGGTGCAGCTCTCCGCCACGGCTCCCATCCACATCGATTACAAAAACGGCACTATTAACGTGCAACGCTCGTCCATCACTGGAACCAACACCAGTCTGCAATTCCAGGGGACCATCCCCACTGCCGGAAATGCGCCAATTTCTGTCCTGCTCCTGGGCAGCGTCGATCTTCAACTCGTGCACCTTTTCGATCCCGACCTGCGCACTTCCGGTCAGATCAAATTCAACGTGAACTCTTACGGTGCAGCTCAAGGACCCGATGTCGCCGGCACCATCGATGTGGTGGACGCCTCGGTGGCTTCTCCTGACTTACCTGTAGCCATTTCACACTGCAACGGCGCGTTCGCTCTTAGCAAAGACCGCATCAATGTCACCCAATTTAAAGGGAGCATCGGCGGAGGTACGCTCACCGCGCAAGGCGGCGTAATTCTCCGTCCCTCCATCCAATTCGATTTGGGTCTTGGCGCTCACGACGTTCGCATGCTTTATCCGCAGGGCATGCGTGAGTCCATCGACGCAAATATCAGACTCAGCGGCTCGACCACGAACGCGCTCCTCGGCGGATACGTTAATCTGACCGATCTTTCCTTCACGAATGCATTCGATCTCAACAGCTTCATCGATCAATTTGCGAGCGGCGTTGAGTCTCCGCCCTCACAGGGCTTCAGCGATAATGTTGCACTCAATCTCTCTGTGCAGTCCTCAAGCAACGTGAATCTGATCAGCCGCACACTGAGCGTCGGAGGATCGGCCAACCTGCAGGTGCGCGGAACAGTGGCAGAACCCGTCATCCTTGGCCGCGCCAATCTAACCGGCGGCGACATCATTCTCAATGGCAACCGATTCGTGCTCACCGGCGGTACCATCCAATTCGTAAACCCTTCGATGACTCAACCCGTCGTCAACCTGACCATGACCACCAAGATTCAGCAGTACGACGTCAGCCTTCGATTCGTCGGGCCGGTTGACCAGTTGCATGCGCAATACAGTTCCGATCCCTCGCTGCCCTCAGTTGACATCATCCATCTGCTGGCCTTGGGCTCGACGACTGAGGCCAGCGCGGAGAATGCGATGTCCACCAACCAGGAAGCCGAATCCCTGGTCGCCAACGAGGTTTCGAGTGTGGCCACAAGCCGCATCTCGAAGGTAGCCGGAATTTCGCAACTCTCCATCAACCCTGTGCTCGCCGGCAGCAATTCCCAGGGCCCGGCGGGAGCAAACATCACGGTTCAGCAACGAGTGACAAGCAATCTGTTCGTCACCTTCTCAAGCAACGTCACAACCACCCAGGGCCAGACGATCCAGGGCCAATACCAGGTTTCGCCACGCGTCGCCGTCAGCGTTACGCGCGATCCGAATGGTGGCGTCGCCCTCGATACACTCATCAAGAAAACTTGGTAAGGTACGCCACTGAGGACTGGCCGTCACACCGAGATGCCTGCTGGAAAAATGCGGATAGATGTGGCTGCCAATCCTCGCCATCTCGGAGCGGAGATCGGGTTCTTCAGCGTGCTGCACACCTGGGATCAGCGATTGCTGTTTCATCCGCATATCCAATGTGTGCTGCCCGCTGGAGGGCTCGCTCCCATGACAACGTCCACTTCCGTTGGCGCGACTCCGCACACGGCAACAAGAGGAAGCGGATGAGCTTGCACGCAGACGAGTTCCTCCGTCGCTTCCTGCTCCATCTGCTTCCGCGGGGCTTTGTTCGTATCCGCAACTTCGGCTTCACGGGTACTGAACTCGCTTGCGGCAAAGCTGAACCTGCAGAAGCTCACATGCCAAGTCATTCGCAGAACGGTTGCTACACTAGCTCAGCACCTCGGTTCGGTCAAGGACGTTCAAGTCCTTCTCCGGCATATGCGCACTCCCACGACTACGGACAAATACATGCAGGTAATACCCGAGGGGGTGGCGTCAACTCTCAACTCGATCAGCGTTCAGTTGCGGGGCAGCCAATAGCAAGTCAAAAGAAGCCGCTCGTGCATCCCGCAAGCGGAAGACGTCCCCAAAAGGCAATCCAGAGATTTGACGCCAAATGACGCCAAATCGGAGATTGAGGCCTCTCGCTGGATCCGCGTACGTCGTTGATTATGGACTGGTTATTTGGTGGACCTGGTCGGGATCGAACCGACGACCTCTTCCATGCCATGGAATGGCTCGAACCGCAAATTATAGACGGCACAGTACTTAAGAATCGGCATAACCGGCAAAAACGGCCTACTGGGCGCTATTTGCGGGCAAAATGCGGGCAAAACTAAAACCAAGTGGCCAACGGGCTGATCCGTGTGGGATTAGCCCAAATCTCTCATTCCGTCGACCGTGTAATTGTGCAGAAGGCTGCTGCATAAGCGCCTTCGTTCGCGCAAAAGGAAGCGCGAATATGCCATCCCAGCTCAGAATCGCTTCCCATTAAGAAGGCACTTTGGACTGGGGTTATCTTTCCGAGATGATGTTTTTCGGCCAGGCAGATTGGATTTGTTAACACCGGCCGAATTACCGTGACCATAGGACGTCATTGACTTCAACGCGGAGACTTTACGTCGATGCCGCGCTCCGAACATGCGGGAATACTCTCGGCTGAATTGCGATGGGCTCTCGTAGCCCACTTCGAATGGTGCGTTCTCGAAACTTATTGCATCCGTTACGGTCAAGCGGCGCGCTTGGAGCAAACTCATTTGTTTCTGATTTTGCAACGGCGTCACGGAGGTGATCTCCTTGGACTGCGGTGTGAATCAGCCTTTCTTGGCGAAACCAGTCGCCTCGACCACCGGCAATACCTATAGAATCCGTAGCGGCAAGAATTGTCGCCCCTATTACCTTGGCCTCGAGGGCAGCCGGTGGGAATCAGGGAGCAACGACGAAGACGTGGAAGCTCCCGGGTTTTATTTTGCGGACGTAGGGTTGTTGGGGTCGGTGTTTGGGACGGTTTCGATGTCGGTCCAAAGCAATGGCGGGCGGCTAGGGGCGAAGGGCGAGTGACAGCCGCTTGCGTTTGCCATTGGTCAATCATTTGACATCAGTGAGAGACAACTGGGACTCGGAAGCTCCATTGCGGTCAATCATCATCGTTTCCGCCGAGTTCCAATGTCATCTTGAGAATCACGTCGATTGGGTTGCTGTCACTTTTCACTCCGATTTTCGCTGCTATTCCAACTTCCACGTCAATTTGGAAGTATCTGTATAGCCCTGGAGTCACGCAGAAGCTGTTGACTCCATCGTTCCGGCGACTGTTGTGAATGATCGGCCCCGGGTATTTTGAACCACGGTAAATGTTAGTCTTCGGCCATAACCGGAGTTAGCTAATGCCCGCCGTCGCCTGCGGGGCGCCGGCCAGGGAACAAGCTGGAGTATGGAAAAGTGGAAAGCCAAGAACGCTTCCCACTTTCCCACACTCCCGGCGGTTACTGCGACGGGCAGTTAATTAACTCTCCCGTGCCATAACTGGCGGAGGAATTGGCTGATGAAGAAGAAGCGTTTTTCTGTGGAGCAGATAGTCGGTGTCCTGAAGCAGGCGGAGGTCGGAGTGCCTGTTACGGAAGTGATTCGCAAGGCTGGGATCAGCGAACAGACGTTCTACCGATGGAAAAAGCAGTACGTAGGTCTGGAGTCGGACCAGGTCCGGGAGATGAAGCAACTGCAGGATGAAAATGGCCGGCTGAAGCAGTTGGTGGCGGAGTTGAGCCTGGACAAGACGATGCTTCAGGATGTGCTCAGAAAAAAGTGGTAAAGCCGTCGCGGCGCCGGCCGCTGGTCAATTATCTCCGCGACCAGTACCGGGCCAGCGAACGGCATGCCTGTCGGGTTCTGCGCCTGGTCCGCGGCACCTATCGCTACAAGAGCCACCAGAAGGCATGGACTGAACTGCGTGTTCGGATCCGTGAGATCGCACAGAGCAGGGTGCGCTACGGATATAGGAAGATTCTGGTTCTGCTGCGAAGAGAAGGCTGGCAAGTGGGCAAACACCTAGTATATCGACTGTACAAGGAAGAAGGCCTGGCTTTGAAAAAGAGGCCACCGAAGAGACGGAAAGCTGTGAAGCATCGCGAAGAACGATTCCTGGCTAAGGGACCTAACGAGGCTTGGAGCATCGACTTCGTCGCAGATCAGCTGCAGGATGGACGGCGCTTCCGCGCTCTGACGATCGTCGACGTGTTTACCCGGGAGAGCGTAGCCATCGAAGTGGGTCAGAGCTTACGAGGAGAAGACGTGGTGCGAACACTGAACAGACTGAAGCACGAGGGGCGAACGCCGAAACTGCTGTTCTGCGACAATGGAAGCGAATTCACTAGCCAAGCCATGGATCTGTGGGCCTACCAGAACGGCGTCAAGATCGACTTCTCGCGGCCAGGCAAGCCGACCGACAACGCGTTCATCGAATTCTTTAACGGAACCTTCCGGGACGAATGCCTCAACGTCCACTGGTTCGAAACACTGGCAGAAGCAAACAGCTCATAGAAACCTGGCGTCAGGAATACTATGAGAGTCGTCCTCACAGGGCTCTCAATGACAGGACGCCAAGCGAATTCGCCAGTGAGTATGAGGCTGGCCGCGTACTCACTGCAACCTGAAACTGCCGAAGACTAACATTCCGCTTGGTACAAAATCTCTGGGCCTCTCATGAAGGCACTACACTAACACTCACTCTGGTACAAATTAACGGGCAGGCCAAGAAGACCATCGGCAGAGAGGATCGCCAATTACGATGTCTTCCCAACCTACGAAACGGGAGGCCGCGAAAAAACTCTCTGCCAAATTAAATCCAGATACATAGTAATCCTTCACTGCGATGGAGGGAGATGCGACTCCCTGCAGCAGCGGCTCATTCGTATATCCTTTAACGCCTGTTATCCCATGAGCAATCAGATCGACAATTAGCGACTGTCCTCCCGATGTCGGAAGAAAAGTTCGTGCACTGGTCGATACAGCAGTGTCGCCGATGGAACCTGGTGCAAAAGAAAGCGATTCATATGCCTGAATCGTAAAGTGAGAGTCATTGCTCCCCCAGGAAAAGTAGCCCAATAGATTGGATCGGTCACCAATGAATGTTT
>Ga0206798_1034_pt2 | contig 27036 bp, 25 predicted proteins | sample Alteio_BWOrgCont_66_FD_152893 | JGI IMG/M metagenome (GOLD analysis project Ga0206798, IMG submission 152893) | Enriched cells from forest soil in Barre Woods Harvard Forest LTER site, Petersham, Massachusetts, United States -... | ecosystem: Environmental > Terrestrial > Soil > Temperate forest >...
GGCCCATTTAAATTTCAGGCTATGACGATCTCGATACGATCGTCGCCCACGCCTTCGCTTGGGAAAGGCGATTGAACTCCCCCTGAGCGACGGCTGCCGCCGACGTTAAGGTGCGGGTATCGAACCCAACACTACGAGCGCCTGGATGAGCGCCGCTCCGTCGGATGCGAGTGGCATATCTCCCGAGCAAAGGGTCGCCAGAACTTCGGCGAAGGTCTTAAGTTCGATAGTCATCTCTTCGAGGTCGTCCGAGTTTGGCTCCGCAACCTTGCGACAATCGCGTGCCAAGAAAGCGTGCGAGAGGCTGCCGCCGGCATTGGCGTGGGTGTAGTGGGTCGCGAGATGAAGCCACCCGTCGCTCGCATAACCCGTTTCTTCCAGCAACTCGCGACGAGCGGCTTCGAGCGGATCTTCGTCGGGCTCGATCGCACCGGCGGGAAGGGTGAGGATGACGCGCCCCGGGCCGTGCTTGTATTGGCGCTCGCAGATCAGGCACCCGTCAGGGACTTGGGCGACAAGGGTGACGTAGGGTGTCCCCGTGAAGCGCAAATAGTCGCGAACTTCAAGGCCGTTTGGGAGGCGAACATGTTGTTCTACGACGCGCAGGCGACGGCCAACTCGCAGCAATTCGCGCTCGCTCAAAGTAAGCCACCCTTGACTCATGGATCCCTCCATTTCAGCAGTGAGCTATTCTGTTAATTTAAAATATTTCTCTGCGACCAAGTCTTGGGCGTCGTCGAGATCACTTTTCTGGTACCAGCCCGGCCAGATCTGGTCATCAACAGCCGGCCGACTCTTGCCAGCATTCGTCACTTTTTTAAGGCTTTTTGCAGTGCGATATTGCAGGCGGACCAGAGAAACGTCAAAGTAACATGGGGGCATTTGGTTGCTTCGAGAAGGATCACCACGGGGTGTGCTTCCCGAGGCGACCGCGAGGTTCCGCTAGCAATTAACCGAGATTACGCCAAGGACAAGGATATGCGAACAGCATTGGTATGTGGGGCAGGCGGCTTCATCGCAAGCCACATGGTGAAACGACTAAAGCGCGAAGGCTTCTGGGTCCGCGGTGTCGATCTGAAGTTTCCGGAGTTCAGCGAGACGGAAGCCGACGATTTCATCGTCGGCGATCTGCGCCAGCAGGATGTCTGCGCCTCCGTGGTCGACAGGAAGTTCGACGAGGTCTACCAACTCGCCGCCGACATGGGTGGTGCCGGCTACATCTTCACTGGCGAGCATGACGCCGACGTGATGCACAATTCGGCGACCATCAATCTCAACATGGTAGAAGCCTGCCGTCGGCGGAACGTCAAGCGGGTCTTCTATTCGTCGTCGGCCTGCATGTACCCCGCCTACAACCAGGAAGACCCGGATAATCCCAATTGCGCGGAAGATTCCGCCTATCCTGCCGCGCCAGACAGCGAATATGGCTGGGAGAAACTCTTTAGCGAACGGCTGTATCTTTCCTTTAACCGTAATCACGGCATGCAGAACCGCGTGGCGCGCTATCACAACATCTTCGGGCCTGAAGGCACGTGGGAAGGGGGTAAGGAAAAGGCGCCGGCGGCGATGTGCCGGAAAGTGGCCGAAGCTAGTGGCGGTTCTATCGAGATCTGGGGCGACGGCAATCAAACCCGTTCCTTCCTCTATATCGACGAATGCGTCGAAGGTTCGTTCAGGCTTGCCCGCTCGGAACATACCGGTCCCTTTAACATCGGCTCGGAAGAGATGGTGACGATCAATCAGCTGGCGGCCATGGTAATGGACATCGCGGGCAAGAAGCTCGACATCGAGCATATCCCGGGTCCCACCGGCGTGCGCGGTCGCAATTCCGACAACAAGCTCATCAAAGCCAAGCTCGACTGGGCGCCCAGCCAATCACTGAGGGCCGGTCTGGAGAAGACTTATGCCTGGATCGAGGCGCAAGTCGCACGAAAGCAGGGAGACAATGCCAATCGGCTTTGACGCTCTTGAACAATACTGAGAGGTGTCGTCGCTCCCAATGGCAATATAGTTGACGAGAGGAGTCTTTCTTCGCGCTCCGCGCATGAGTCGACACAATAGTCGAGAATGACATTCCGACATCAGGGTGCTGGGGTAGTACATCAGCTTTGCGATATTATGGCGCAAACGCCCCAAGAAATGAGTCCGGTAGCCGCCTAAATTCCAGTGCATGAGCAAGCATGTTCTCAGCGCATTGCGCGTGAAGCGCTTTGAGTCACCGCACACGACACGGAAAAGATGTTGGCGAAGCTTCGCGTCGCAATCGCCAATCTGGACGCGGTGGCGAAGCTGTTGACATCCGGCCGTTCGGCGGACCAGATCCTCCAGCTGCTCTGTTCTGCTACTCGCATGATCGCTCCGACATCCATCCTGAGCAACGTTTGCGCGCGTATGCGGGGAGGTGATCGCCGATCACCCCGCAAGCGCATCGCCGAGCTGTTGCCCTGAAACTGGAAGCGTCCTACGCCCTTCACTTGCGCGGCATGACGATGATGGAGATCACTGCTATTTGCGGCTCGATCGGGGGGCTCCGGAGCGTCAAGCTGCGTCGGCAATTGGCACACTTGTGACTGGCATGAATGCGCACCGTGCTTGGCGATCTAAAGGAAGATCTGCGATCCCATCCGTCTCCTGTTCGTGTCGGCTGAGGTCTCGTAGTTCGCCAGACATGTGGCATCACGGCGTCCGCCCACAAAGCCGGAAAGCAGCACACCCCACCGCCGCGTCGTAGTCACCGGTGGTCATCACGGGACGCGTACTTTGGAGTCGCTCTCCACGCGAAAAGCTTGGAGCCCATGCGCCATAATACCGGGCTTTTGCATTCGTCGTTTGGCCTGCATAGTGGTGGCATTCAAAACGACTGCCAGATCCGCCCTGTCGAATGGGAGGTCATAGCCTGAAATTTAAATGGGCCTTCCAAAGCCTTATCATAAGGAAACCCGACACGACGCCGATTAGGCCTCCTGCAAGAATGTCGCTCAAGAAATGCCGCTCCGCGAGGAGCAGAGCTACTGCAACGAGCCCTACGGAGGCAAGGTAGGCCATGCGTATCTTGGGATAGAACGCCCAAAGGACTGACGCGACGGCGGTAATTTGCGCCGCATGGCCCGAAGGAAACGACCCCACGTCGTCGGACTGCGAGAACCAATCAAAGCCGTAGACGCCCCTATTGAGATAGTCCAATGGGAAGTGGCGCCCAAAAAAATGTTTCAATACAAGTTCTATCAAGGACGATCCCCAGGAAAGGGCGAGACCGGAAAGAACAGCTGCAGTAGCGGCAACCCGGCCAGAGGGTTGCAATACGAAATCCCCAGACGCAATCGACGCCCCGGCGACGACCAAAACCAAGCCCAGAGTGGCGAGGATTGGCGCGTTAAATGGTGCGCTCGCCAAGATTCGTTCATAGAGGTGGAAACGTGCTACGTAGTCGGCTAGCGGACGGTCTACAAAAAAAACGCAAAAGGCGATCAGCGCTGTGGCCAGCACTAGCCCCGTTGATATCCGAAGTAAGAACCCACGCAAATTTCCCTGCCACGCTTTTTGAACCAACTCTCAATCTCAAGACTTACCCGCTGTGTCAAAATCACGGCGCAAGCTCAAGCCAATACGACTTTTTGATTTCGATCCCGGCGTCGACGTCGCGATGTTCGACGACCAGCTTCACGATGAAGGAGTTGGACAAACTCAACGATCAAACTGAGGACGAGGCCAACCTTCGTGACCTAAAATGATCTGATAACGCCCTATGCAACGGCAGTTCGATATTCTCAGCAAATAGAACTGAAAATACAATTGCCAAAATTATTGCTGATACATGCCAAACTATCACTATGAGTATTGGCGCGTTCGCGATTCGAGTTGCTAGCCTACCGACGAAGGACAGCACAAACCAGTGCGAGAGATATAACGAATAGGAAGCGTCGCCGACGCGTGCCAACAAGCGAGACAGGTACGTGGCTTTAACTTGGTAAGCCTGGTAAACGCCCAACGACCCAATGATCAAGAAGAACCCTACTGCCCCGAATCCAAACATCTCAATTAGCATATGGATTGCCGGGCCTCGATAAGCATCGAGAAGAGCGCTGACAAGAAAATACAGCGCAACGCCAATAATCACCTGCGTCGCCGGGTATATCCGGGATAGACGGTGCTGCCACTTATAGGCGAGACTGCCAAGAAAAAATTGGACGTAGTATGGGCTCAGAACAAATCCATACAGGATTTTGACGTTGGCGATGCACAAGACGACGCCAATGACGGACATAGCCGCGAGCGCGAGCGACACGCGCTTGCCTTGTCCGAGAAATATGAGAGCAGCTACGAAATAGTAAAATAGAAATTCGTGAACCAGCGTCCAACCGACACGTAGAACTGGCAATGTATCTTCTGGCACCAAAAACAGTGATTTGAGGATATGCGGAAAATCGTTGCGCCAGCTTCCTGTCAATTCGCCCATATTGAAGCGCGGACTTACTATATATGCAGCGATCGCCAACAAGGTGAAAAACCAGTATGGCGGCCAAATACGTACAAATCTGTCTACCAGGAAGGTTCCGCCGGCCGACGCCCTTGTTCGGTCAGCCAGCATGCACATCACAAAGCCGCTGATACAGAAAAAGATGTCGACACCACAGTCAAAGTGGTTTGCCCAAAATGGATAGTGGACGGACCGGAAAACGGCGTCTCCGTCGCGCCAATAGCTCTCAGAAAAGAGCTTGATTGAAACGTGGGAATGCCAAACGACGACAAGAACCGCGGCAAGGCAGCGAAGAACTTGAATTGCTACTAGATTGTTAGTCCGCGAATGTCGAGATTCCATCCCGCCCCCTACAGCTCCATTGCCCCTGCGAGCGTCCCGCCGGTCCACCCAATCTAAGTCACGGCAAACGCTATGGCCATCCACCATTGTGCTCTCACGGTGGAGTGGGCGAAAAGCCCGCATAATCCACTATATTGGCAAGTCCATGACCGGTTCCCGGCCGTTAGCGTGTCGTGTTTGCGGATCCTGTGCCAGCGAGGAATGCGCCTTCTTGAAATTCTGGGGGGCCATCTTGCATTCCCGTTGTGAGTTCTATCTTTGTTACACGCCCAGCACCCTCAAACGCTCCGTTAATTCTTCCAATAAGCGGCGAAACTGAAGAGAATCGATAGTTCCCTTCCTCAGGCGCGATGAAGCTTGGGTCGACGAACAAATTATCTGATGTTAGTTCTCCTGGTAACTCCCGCATCTGTCGCGATCGACGCGTTTCATCGAAAAGCCTTGGTAATCCTGAGAGCGACCAAAAGTCATTGCTAACGAATACATAAGTCTTGTCGCCGCACATTCCGGTCAAAACCGGCGATCCCGACGAGTAAAATATGTTTCCCCTAAATGTGGCAGACGATTCTTCCGCGCCGCTGGAACATCTCAGCCCAGTCTTGCCGAAGTGCGAGATAATATTGCCCTCGAATATGTCATCCCGGCCGTAGTGAAGATGTATCCCCGCGTCTGACACTCCGTAGACCAAATTGTTTCGAAATATGACACCGGAAGTTCCCTCGTCAGCATAAAGCCCGTTACCTCCGTATGTGCGGGCGTATCCGTCGTGGATAATGTTATTCTCCACGATCGTTCCAGTTTGGCGCCCCAAAGTGTATACCCCGCCGAAATCCGACAATACACCTTGGCCGTAGTTGTAAATCAGATTGCTGGCGACTCTGTTGTCGTGACTTAAACTAGGGCCATAGCCCCATGTCCAACCAACAGAGATGCCGCTATAGTAAATATCTCGAATTTCATTTTGCTCGACCACGACGTGATCAGCTTGGCCTACCCAAATACCCACAGCCCCGAGACTTACCCGACCGACTGAAGCTATAAGGTTGTCGCGGACCGATATGCTGTGAACGCGATCTGGAAAGCTGTCGGGTGCATCCCATGCTCCCCTCGTTGGCGGACTGCGTTGGTCTAACCCTATGGCGATCGCAGTTCCGCCCAAATCTCTAAATTCACTTTTGCTTATTTCGATATCGTGGGAGCGGCGTCCGACTCGAATTGCATCAGCGCCCGAATGAATAACAGCGATATGTGAGAGCGTAATGGAATGAGCGGCTTCGATGACGATTGCCGAGGGGAGACCAGCCTCCGCTTGCACCGCCTCTCTGCCGCCCGCCGGCAGGGTCCAATCCGCAAATTCAAAAACTATCCCTTGGAAAGCTATATCGTGAACGTCGTCCGTCGCGCTGCCGCGTATAGTCACAAGGTTTGTTAGACGTGGCACCGTTATTTTGGCACTTGCTACATCCTCATTCGCGGCAGAAGAATAGCTGAAGAGTCTACTTCTGCGATCATATTTCCACGTCTGCTCGGACCGAGAAACGTCTCCTGCATTGTCGACAAAATAAGGGAATCCTTTAGCGGGCGCACTCATTGCGCCATGAGGATCCGACTTGCTGTTGAGCTCAACAATATTTGCGCGAGGATCAAATGACGCGAGTAAGGCTCTTGATACCTTCCAGATGTGCAAAATTACAACCTCGGCGTCGTCGTCGCCTGACAAGCTATCCGGTAGATCGCCATGCTGCACATAAAACGTGTCGTGAGCTGCTGTGTTTCCCAGAGAACTCGTGGGAACGCCCTGAATTTGAAAAGCCCGCCCAGGAGGCAGGCGCGGACGTTCTCGCCGCGCGCCGTTCACGAACATTTCGTGAGGACTATCTCCGCTGTCAGTGCATACCGCGCACGAAGCAGTCCACAGATTCTCCCGCTTATTGCTCCAAGGACTAACCACATGGCCGCCGCTTAGATATGCCGTTTCTCCCGGATATGATGCGTATATTACAGGAGCGCCTGCACCGCCAGAATCTGAAGGCCCGAGTAACAGCGGCGCGAACAATTCATAATGCCCTCCGCGTAGGAGTATTCGATAGCTATACACGCGCCTAGTGTCTTTCTTGCGCGCCTCAGCGATTAGCTCCTTGGCGTGCTCGATTGTCCGCACCGGCCCATCGTGCGACTCGCTGTCGACGCTAGCCTGCCGCCCGGAATAACCGTCATTTCCATCGGTCGCGACGTAAATGGTGTACGTGCGAGAATAACTCTCCTCAGCGCTGACGTCGCGTGCCAGGCCAAAAAGCGCTGTCAGCGCGATTAAACAAAGCTGTCCAAAACAAACGCCCAGGCTTCGTAGCTGCTTGGGGCGGTCTGTTGCTTCAGACTCGAATGCGTCGTCCATTATCGAAGCTCGCTACAACGGATCGCCCTTTAAGGCACCCACGACAGAGCGGTATGCCCTCATGCTTCCGAGTTCGAATCGGCCATGTATCTCTGATATCTCAAAGAATAACATCCAGTCACGAGCTTCAATCCAACGCGGATACCAAGAGCAGCTAAACGCTTCAGAGAATACAGGGCCGGACGCGAGCTGCCCCAATAGCGACTTCGGATATCCAAGTCTTCAACATCACTCTGAGTGCGCAAGTGTCTATTTTTTTGCTCGGGATAAAAGCGCATGTAAGACCAGTTTCTGCGCACGTGCCGAATACGAGTCGCTTGAGCGAAGCGAATCCAGAGGTCAGCGTCCATCGCCAAGTTAAACTTCGGGTTAAGACCACCAATTCGTTCGTATAATGAACGTTTCCAATACATCGACATGCCAGGGATGTAGTTGTAAGTGTACATCCAAAGGAATTTGCTAAACCCGATTTCCCTCTGCTCTCGGAGAACCTGACCGTCTCTGTTAATCCAGGTTGTATTTCCGAACACCGCCTCCGCATCCGAATGCTTTCGGAAGAAGTCGGCAACCTCAAATAGGCAGTTGTTTGCCATCAGATCGTCGCTGTTGATCCAGCACTGGATTTCTCCAGTCGAAGCCCGGAATCCTTTTATAAGTCCGTTTGTCTGCCCGCCATCGGGCTCGCTAACCCAATAAGCGAGTTGCGAGGAGTATTTTTTTATGATGTCAACTGAGCCGTCGGAAGATCCCCCATCAATTACAATCAGTTCAAGATTCTCGTAGCGCTGCTCGAGAATGCTTGAAAGTGTGGCTTCGATAAACTCAGCTTGATTGAATGAAGGAACAACAACAGATATTTTTGGCATCATATGAGCCTCCTTGCCATTACAGAATCTAAGAGACGTAAGCAGTTCAAAACCTCAGAATGCCAACGGTGAGTTTTTCCAACTCATTGTGCGGTTGCGCGCAAAGCTCGGTTTCGGAGTTCTGAAATTAGGCCCCGAAATGCAATGAGTGGCGGAAACGGCGAGCCCACCTGCCCGATGCGACAGTTGGCGACCATAACGACAATTGCCCCTCCGCCGATACCTAGAGCGGCAGCGATCACGACCCCGACGGCACCGATTTGAGTTCCGAGAATATAGCCACAAACGCAACTTACCAGGATACTGAGCGCCATTCCGACTATATTCCATCGAACCCATCCACACCCGACACCCATTAAATACGCCGGGACAGCGGCAACGTTAACAAGCCAACCAGCGGACAATATGCTAACCCACTCGACGTATGGCCAACGCACCTCTCCGAGTAAGACCAACGACACCAATGGAGAAATTAGCACGACTGCAATCGAACCCAAGACCGACACTGATAGCATAAGCGCGGTAGACGTTTGATACAGAACTCTGCGATTTGCGATGTTGCCAGAAGGAATTGCCGCAAACATTGGGGGAAGATTCTGCGCCGGAGCAACAATCAGCGCGCGTGTTTGAAACACAAGTCGATACGCTACTTCATACATACCTAAGGCCATTGGACCTGCTATCGCGGAAAGCACGAACTTTGTTGCTGGATCATACAAATAGCTAGTCACGTTAAGCGCCTGTAGCCGGATCCCGAATCCAATCATCTCTTTGAATGCGGCTGTATTAAAGCGAAATGGGAACTTTAAATATGTGCCGCTTCTGGAGATACGTAGGATCTGTAACCACCCCAAAATTCCGGCGACAAGGTTTTGCGCAATTTGAGCAAGCGCCAGCCCGACAATCCCGAAACGACGGATTGTGAGCACAGAGATGCCAAGCTGCACGCCGAGTGCGAGAATCGAAAGCGCGCTCTTGATATCGGAACGTTTAAAGCCAATCAGCGCGGAAGCAGAAATGTTGGATACGTTGAGTACGACGAAGGAAATCATCGCGTAGGGAAGAAGATGTCGTGCCATCTCCAGATCGACGCCATGGGAGGCCCAGCTGAGCGCAAAAAAAGCAGGCGTAAACCCGATCAACACAAGCGCAGAATACAGCAGTAGGTTCGTCGAAAACGCGGTCTCTACGTAGCGCAAAGGTGGGATGTAGATATCGTCTTCCGCGGGTGGCTTGGCGATAAACCGCGTGAGAGTCCCGGCAACGCCGACGTTTGCAATTCCAACAAACGATAGCGTTGAGAACACGAGTGACCATATCCCCAACGCAGAGACCCCTAGATTTTCTATAATAATTCGGAAGATTGCAAATTGAGTCATCATCATAAGGACGACTTCAACCACGTTCCAAGTCACGTTGCGTCTTATGTTCATTAGTCGCGCGGCCGTGTCCAAGGCCCAGATCCCGACAAGCTAGTGTGACCGATCACGTCCTCGCTCCTATGTTCAGAATTGGTATCTCCGCTTGGAGGCAAATCGCAAGCCCGAGCATTGCTGTGATCGGCGTCGCGATGCCATGGGTCGGCGCTAGCGTTCTGTAGATCGGATTCTCTGATCGGCCATCACTAATCCGGATAGCTATTCGAAGCAGCGTACTATCGGGAAGTCGCCGCCGAGATCGAGTCACAAACAAGGCGTTAGCTGAGGTTGCAATCGACTAACTCCCACGCACACCGCTTTCGGCTAGCAGCCCATTCATCAGTGACTTCAATAGCGGCAGTACAGCTCGGCGTGTAAAATTATCGAGATATTTCCGTCGAGCGTTTTCTCTGAGCGATTGATAACGGGCTTGGTCGTCAGCTATCTCATCGATCGCTGCTGCCAGCGATATTGGATCGCCCGCCTTAAAGTGAAGGCCGTCCCCCCCTGCAGTGATTAGCCCAGACATAGCTCCCAGATATGGCCCGACGACTGGCGTACCGACGGCAAATGACTCGATTATAGTACGCGGAAGACCTTCGTACCAAAGAGATGGAAAAACCACAAAACGGGCTTCTTTCATCAACTCCAACACTCGAGTATTTGGAAGAGGTCCTAAGAAGCGTGTTCGCGGATTTTGCGCGCAGAATGACTGGACTTCAGGTAGAAGCTGACCGTCGCCGACTATGACGAATTCGTCCGACGTTTTGCGGCGCGCCAGAGCATCGAGCAATAGTCGCACACCTTTTTCTTCGGTGAGTCGACCTGCAAAGAAGCCGTAACCTCCGGCTCCTGCACCAGGTCCGGGATCTGGATCTACATGGTTGGGAATCACGGCTATTTGATCAGGTGAGAACCCCGCCTCGACAAATTTGTCCCGACCGAATTCCGTCAATGCGATATATTTGTCTACTTTGTTAGCCCAGGTGCCTCGAATTCTATGCATCACAAGCATAGCGGACACAGCGGCTGACGCGGCACGGTCGTTGCGGTAACAGGCATGAACAATAGACGGCCACGGCGCGAGCTGCTTCATACACAATTCGCAGACACTACCATTCCTAAAAAAACTCGCTCCCGGACAAAGAAGACGGTAATTGTGAAGCCACTGGACAACTTTAGCGCCAGCGGATTTGGCCGCGTAGTATATCGAGGGCGACGCAAGAGGAAACGTGTTATGCGCGTGCATAATATCGATTTTGCTGTCTAGGCAGATATCTCGAATGATGCGGTTGGCATGCCTATTCCATAGTGTTACGTCGAGCTTTCCAATCGCAGATTTGGAATCCATATCGTGATTGTTGAATGTCTGCGTGTGCACGATAAACCCGAGCGTTGCCAGAGCATCACAATTCGCGCGGAAACTTCCATCTTCACCACCCCGCTCTTTGTAAAAGTCGTGAACAACGAGAACATTGATCGGACGTTCACGAATTCTCTGCTCAGTGCTGAATGATATATGATCTTTGGTCATAGAGTTTTCCGTTCGAGGCCGGCACTGCAGCTGGAGTGCTATTTTGGAAATCGTTCCAGCGATACCCTGCGAGAGCGTTACACCGCTGCGGCGCGGGCTTGGCCATAGTTCCCGCTTTCAAGATGCAATCAGCATGGGGTTTCGGCTACACGGCGGACTCGGCATCAGGGACTAGCGCTTTGTGTCGTCCGATCTGCTGCGCCGCTTTTACCAAGGGGCGCTCGACATACCTGTGCACAATTGTCGCCAATATGACGGCGATTATAACCCCCGTAATCTGGGCAGCGTAAGGATGACTTTTCCCCAAAAGCTTTATCCAGAGCGAATACCAAATCAGTAGAACAAGATTGTGAACCAGATAAATTGCGTATGACGCATCGCCCAATGTTTTCCCGATGCGGCTAATAGAAGATCTAGGGGCGGGGGCAGGAAGCGCCGCGGCTAGCGCCAAAGTGGACAGAGCTCCAAGTAGGAGAGCAGACAGGACAGACCTTTCGCTCAATCGAAAGAAGACAGCGGCAAGATACTGAGTGATGACGATACATGCCAAAACCGACGCCCAAGGTAAGGACTGCGTACTGAGCAAGTTGCGAATACGATCATATTTGAGGTAGCACACGCCAGCCATAACGCCAAAGGCGAATTCCAAATTGACTGGGCTGAACGCGAACTGCGATAGGGAGCACCAATAGCCGCAGCGGAGTGGATGGTTTAAGAATAACAGCAGCATTAAAGGGGAGAACACCCACAGCCCAAGAATCCATAGACGGCGTCGTGTGCCCAGAAATGACAACGCAAATACGATATAAAAAAGCGCTTCGTGGCGCAGCGTCCAGACGACGTTCGGCCTAACCTCTCCAGGGGGGAGCAGGAAGACAGCGTTTAGGTATGGACCCCACTCGAATTTGCCTCGCCCCAACAGGCGGACAGAAGCGTATACAGCGACGCAAACCCATAGAAATGGGATAATTCGCGCGATACGTCGGCGCGCATATTCGTAGAGTGAAACTCGCGGAGCCGTTGATCGAGCTTGCAATGATACTATAGTTATTATGAAGCCGCTTATAACAAAGAACAAATCAACGCCCATCGACCCATAGTTAAGCATACCATTGTACAAAACTCCGTTGAAGTACTCTGGTAACGCGATAATGGTGGCTGAGTGATCAAAAACCACCAAAAGCGCCGCGACGCCTCGGAGATACTGAACCCCAATGATTTCGCGGCTGTCGCGCTCTGTAGCTCCTCTAGCTGAAGCTACTTGTGTCAATTTCCCGCCCCCATAACCAACGAAGTTTGCCCTATTTCAGTGGTCGTACGTCTCGTTCACCGATAAGCACGACGCGAGATTTGCCCTTACGACGGCGACTTAGCAGCTCTTAGGCTAGGCGCAGATCCACCTTGCGATATTGTTCGAAGGACTCTTGTCTCGCTAATTCGGGATGGCGACATCGCGACATCCTTGGATAAAGCGTATCCGATCAGAAGCCAGAACAAGACAGTGTCCGGTGCGAACATGCTCTGATTGCCGACAAACGAGCCGACCAATCTCATGCAGATTAACATCCCTACAGCTCTACTTGTGGAGTGTCCGTGCCTGAAGAACGCGTTGAAGGCAGCACGCACTGAGATTATGACAAAGGGAACCAAGCCAATCAGCCCTGTCTTGAGCACATAATGCAGGTACGCACTTTCGATATTCTGCCGATAGTAAAAGTCTCCACCAGGGATCCCCTTGAGGATTAGGTATGCGAAATATTGACTATAGTAAGTACCTAGAGCACCTCGACCAATTAGCCAGTCGATCAGCGAGAACGTAGCCATAAATTCCGTATATATAAAGGAACGATCGTCGGCCACCCACTGAGCTTCAATGACGTTATAGTAGGTGAGAGACGACACTGCGATAATCGTCAACACGACCGTCGCAGCAGACCAAATTAAAAGTGTCAGAAAAAAAGAGGCCGTAGTGCGTGGGTGCCGGAGCACAAGGAAGTAAAACAAACAAACCGTTGACATCGCTAAATCTTGACGCCGGTATGTCAATAGTTGGAGAGCCATGAACAATGCGAGTCCCGTCAGTCCAACTATCTGTTCTCTGATTTTACCTTTCGATGGAAGCATCACTAGAGGGTAAAGCCCGAAGAGAATGACCTTAGTAAATAGATAGTCATACATGTCGACGGGCTTGTGCAATATAAAGTGCGCAGCGATGAAATACGCGGCAATTGCCGTACCGATGACTGTATAGAAGAAAAATAAACTCCGAAGCAATTCGAGCGTCGCTCTATTTGCTCCGGCGATCGCAACAAACGGAATGAACCAGATTAGTCCTCCCACGTCAGGATTTACGAACAATGTGAGAAGCGGATTCTGATCGGAGGCGATAACATTTTCGGTTGTGAAGAGTCCTCGGAAAAATGCTAGAAGCCCCACTAGTAACAGAAAGTAGATGAGCCCTCGATCAACCTGCGATAAGAGTCGGCCCTTACCAGCGCGGTACGCCGACACAACTGCGGCGGCGAGCAAAGCAACTGATATCCCGAAAAGTACTCTGATTATAGCTCTGACTACGAAATTGCCGCTTCCGTTTGATAGTGCGCCATAGTCGTTAGTGAGAAAGTATAGGGCGTAAAAAATAACAAGACTGTGCATCGCGAGTACTGTCAGCGAAGAGCCAGCAGACGCGAGGGCACCGGTAGTCGCGGCCAGCTTCGGCCTCGCCGTTTTAGACAGTAGACGTCGCTGCTTTATCTCTTCAGTGTACATAGATCTCAGTCACCCAAACTATCCGGCGCGGTGTCGGAAATTGTCGTTAGAGATTCCGGACCACTTGATTGCTGAAGAGGGCTCGAATGCCATAGAATTGCTGTGTCTATCCTGGGCTTGTTTTCACGACATAAGCATCAGCTGTTACGAAAAACACCGCTCAAAGCATAATCGCAATTGACGTTTTGTCGTTCGACTTCGGTGGCCCATTGACGACAAGGCAGCAACAGCAATCTCCTCATTCGGTGTGACGCATGCACAACCTGATGGCCGGACCCGTAGCCTTTAGGTATTGGATTCGACGCTCCTCTTTAGCAGTTCCCTTACGAACAATAGAGAGAATCGCGGGACGGTCGCGACATAGCGCTTGTACAGTCGCCGTGGCTCGCAGCTCAACCGAAAGAGCCACTCAAGTCCAAGCGCCGTGATGACCCTGGGAGCGACCGGACTGACCCCAGCTATGAAATTAAAACCCGCACCTATCGCTACAACAGGAGATCTTGGGAGCCGTTCGGCCAAGCGGGCGGCCAGACGCTCTTGTTTGGGCGTGCTTAGTCCAACCCAAATAATTGCTGGGGCTGAAAATTGTAGGCCCCGCACAATTTCATCTAACTCATCGTCGATTAGTGACGTAAATGGAGGGTTGAACGCTTGAACTTGAATTGTTGGAGCAAACTTCCGCAATCGTTCAATCATCTTGTCCGTAATTTCACGTGTAGAGCCAAACAGAACATGCGTCAGCCTTGCATCTCGATCTTGCGCGACAGTGTCCCACAACAGTTCGCGACCAGTGACCCGTTCGGATTTATGACCACGCCATCGACTAATCCAAACAACAGGCTGTCCATCGAGAGTGTTCATTGTAGCGGAATTTAGAATAGACAGAAATTCCGGATCGTCCTGAGCCAGGATCACGCCGTGTGCGCCTGTTACACAAATATATCCACCTCTAAGTTCATAAGCCGAATTAAGCAGCCATTTGGATGCCTGATCACGATTGAGGCAAGAAAACGATATGCCGCAAATGACCGTGCGCGGATGCGTTTCTCGAATTCCGCAAACTCCGCTTCCGCTCTCCATTGGAGTGGCAACCTCTCTCCTCGATTGAAATCGCACTGCACAAGCCCTCGTCGACTGTCAAGCAAAATATATCGCTAGTCGAAGGTAACACCAGACGGATCGGAACTCGCAGAATTTTCTGTTCAATTCGAAGACTAGACGCTTGCGACAGTATCTGGTCGACCTCACCCGTCGCTTGCCTCTTAAGGCGTTCGGCGAGTTGGAGTCGGCAAGCTACCGCCGTCCGGGTGCATCTGCGCTGCGCCCGCTATGCAATCCACCAACATTACTCAGTCGCGCGAAGATTACTCGCTAACAACGATGCCTAAGCTTCTCGCTAGGCAACGTTACCGAGACCGAACGACCTAACAGATCAAGCAGCACCTGAACACGACCGTCCGAGTCGAGACGCTCGAGTGTTCCTAGAAGATTCTCGAAAGGCCCTTCGGAAATACAGACCGTTTGACCCACCTTAAATTCGCGTGCCTCTTTGGTCCTAACACTCTGACATGAGGACAGTTGTAGCCGCTCGACAACGCCCTCTGGGACCGCTAGCGGCATCTCGTTCGACATAATCAAACGCGTTACGCCGCGCGTTCCATTTATGCTACGCCACGGATTGCAGGAAACGTTGAATCTGACGAAGAGGTAGCGCGGGAAAAGTGGCACAGAAGCAACTCTGATCTTTCGCGCATGGTGTATTGGCTTCGATAGCAGTGGGCAGAAAACCGCGTAATGCTGTCTTTCCAGATGAAAGACAGCAACAGCTTCTTCGCGAGGCAGCGTGTGAGCCACGTACCAACGTTCGCCAGCCCCTTTGTCTGCTGCCGTATGTTCGTTGGGGAATTCGATGTTTGCTAGCAAATTCGACGCACCCCCGCTTAATGCCATCTCGCTACAATATCCCTATGGCCAAGCGAGCCGAACCACGAGTTGAAACGACTGCTATCTTTCGGAGCCCTGCCCGATCCGTGCGGCAGATCGAGCGCTTGCTGTGGAAGTTCCGTTGGGCAACAAGACGGCGCCGTGGACTTAGCGTGCCTCAACAGCTCTACCTTTTGCCCGTCCGGAACAATGATCTGTGCTGAGAATTGCGCTTTTCGTGACCGCGCAGTTCTGTCGATGGTGGACATCTGGCTTCGACCCGAAAGGTTGCAGGCCCCCAGCACGATCACCCTTATTGGCCCCATCCACCAACTCACTCAAGTATACTCGCCCAAGCCCAAAATTTGCACAAAATGGTGCGTTGCACAAGGGTCGACTAGTTATGATGCGTCAATAGGGGGCGTCGGCTCGAGGGGCTACTGATCTTTCCGGCTGGTGCTTGTACGAGGATCGCGCCTGACCTAAGCCCACTCCTATGATGATCGAAAACAAAACGGACACGGCGGGCATCTGGAGACTGAAGTCGAACAGCGAATGAAAGCCAACGAGCGATAAAGCACCCAATGCGGTTATACTATACATCCGCCGACGATTGCGTGTAAGCGCGCCATACACGCACTGATAAGCTAGAGCTAGCAGCCCCACTAACCAAGCGATTGCCGCCGGTATTCCAACCCCCAAGCAAAACTCCAAATAGTCGTTGTGAACACGATCGACAACGTATGGCACAAACCTATTCGCGTACATGGGATATGCGTCTTCGTAAGTCCCGAGTCCGGTTCCCATCATTGGGTGGTCGGAGATAGCGCGGATTGCAACACCCCACATCGCTGGACGCATTTCGCTGGAACCCGCAGTTTCTATCAAATTTTCGAATCGCGACTGTAGATTGTGTCCATTAACTAGAAATAGTGCCACCATCGCCGCTGCGGCTGCACAGCCACCCGCTAACCCCCATCGAAGATCTCCTTTTCGAGCTGAGATGATGAGTGCGAGACCGAACACCGTGAGTAGCCCAAAGAACGTAGCGATCAGTCCTGCGCGCGAATCCGATGCAATTAGCGCGGCGAGTAAAATCAACGAGCCAACTAACCAGGGCGACCCACGCCCGAGGACAAATTGAATAAGTGTGCGGACATGCGTGCGCCAGTCTCGTTTGGTTACAATTTCGTGCTGGCTTGCATCTACAAGCAGTGCAAGGCCGGCGAGAAGAGAGATTCCAGTGAACGTTGCGAAACTATTTTTCGCCACGAACCCGCCACTGACATCGCGTCCATAGGGTGGCGAAAGTCCTTCGAGCAGTGTCAATTGGCTAGTACCCAATGCACTCAACGCGATGCCATACGCTGCGTACATTACACCGACCACAAACGTCGCCAGGAATAACAGTCGGGCGTTTTCAAGACGAAGGCTGAGCACAAATGATAGCCAACCAATTACTAAATAACTCGCGAGCTTCATCAGCTCGGTCATTGTCGCGAATGGATTGATCGAAATCGCGCTCGGAACGTGCTGGCCGAGCCCATGTTCAGCAATTTGCCAAACCGGATTGTGCAGGGCCAACGGCGTAATGTCGACGCTTTGGAGCCATATCCAAATCAACACCATCAAAAACAAAGCCCCTGAGGTAGCCACTCGCTTCGCTGCTACCAACATCTTTCTAAGATCTCCCACTCCTGCGGGAATCCAGAATGCCCAATCGATGGCGATAAGAATAGCAAGCAAGCTCCACGACCAAGGCCGATTGGAGCCCAGCGGAAACTGCACCCAGGTTAGAATACCAACCAATAGGTAGAGCGACGCTCGCTCCGACAAGGTCGCCCACGACGTTCCCGTGTTCAATACCGTTCGCATCAGTAGCCATCGAATTGTTTTTGGATAGCAAATCGATTGAAATCTCGCAGCGCTTGTCGGTCACCGGCAAACCCGGCGCGGAGCAATTGGCGTCCATTTTCGCTGCGCGATAAGTTGTAAAGCGTATTCCGTAGTGTCAGACCGTAGTCCCAATGTGCTGAATACCACATCGGGATGATCAGGCCGGCGGCGCTATCTCGGAGACTTTCGTTAAGAAACGGCCACTCTTCGGCGATTAAGCGCATGCGCTCATCGGCTGTGAACCAATCATAGCGCGTGAGGCTAAAGCTTGTATCTAGGCAGCTGACCGCGGGTAATGGTCTTCGGCTCGCTTCCGCTTCGCATAGTAAGGTCCATGCTAAAGGATTGGTAGGCGCATGAGTGATTGCGGCGATGGCGCTCGCTCGGGAACGGGCCAGGAGTATCGAATCGCCCGCTGCGCCGAGTGCCAGGAATTCGGACGCCTGTGCGAGATCATTTCCATCTTCAGCCGGAGCCCGTTCCAGCGCGGTAGCCGCCGCACGTGCAGCCTGGAGCGATATGCTCTGTTGATAAGTTGCCAACAGAACAAGGCGCTCCGTGCTTGCAGAGCTCAATCCAAAAGTAAACCGGGGAATTGCAAGATATATCAGTGCAGCGGGTACGATAAGGAGGACAATTCCCAAAAACGTACGAACCGGCACGACTTTCGATGTCATTCAGCGGCTCATTGCTGTTCGGCGTACTACGCCTCGTAGTACTTCGAATACGCATAATAATAGCTACTGTACCCGAAGCTGTAATAATGGAATCGCTTGAAATCTGCGCGTGTTAGCGCGACCCCTGCAATGGGGGCGTGCACGTCACGCAAGTTTTTCACTGCGTCTGAGGCGGCGTCCCGAGGTGTCTTTTCCCATCGAACAACGAAGAGAACAGCGTCGGCAAGCCGAGTCAAAATTTTTGTATCAGTGACCGGGAGTATGGGAGCAGAATCGAGAACTACAAGATCGAACCGTGCACGTAGGTCAGTTATGATCTGCGCCATAGCTTGGCTTTCAATCAGGTCCGGCGCGTTCTTTACGTGCTTCGCTACGGGTAATACCATCACGGGACTTTTGGGATCTTTTATTACAACCTGATCGAGCGTCACATCCCCTTTAAGCAAGTCGACCAAGTCGTGCGGATGATCGTCGAGATTCACGACAGACTTTACTGTTGGCCGCCGCAGGTCGCCGTCAACGAGAACGACCTTCAGACCAGTTTGTGCCATGTGGCGCGCTAGGCTCACAGCAGTTGTTGTTTTGCCTTCGCCAGGGAGTGCAGAGGTTATTAGTACGACTTTCGGCGCATTATCAACATTAAAGAGGGAAATACCGAGGTGCAGCCCTCGGACCGCCTCCGAGTATGATGATAGTGGCCTACTTATCACCAGGTCGGCGACGTTGTCGTTATCGCTTTTTCGGCCTTCACCTTCAGACCGGTCGGATTTTGAGGTGTCATGGGAACGACGTGGACTGATGTCGGGAAGGGTTGAAAGAACTGGCAAGCCCAAAACCTGTTCTGCGCGCTGGGTCGTGCGGAAGCCGTGATCAAGTCGCTCCAAAATAAACGCCACCACAAAGCCCGCAAATATTGCGGCTACGACTGCGACGCTAAACACAAGGGTATTGTTTGGAAAGCTAGCTCTATTGGGGATTTCCGAACGCGAAATCACTCGCGCATCGGGAATTTGCAGTCCTTCTTGCTGCTGCGTTTCCTTTGAGCGAGCAACAAAGGTGTCGTACAGAGCCTGACTAGATTCAGCATTAGCCTCGAGTTCACGGAGTTTGACACGATCTTCGCCCTGAATTTGTGACTGGGACTCAAGCTGGCTTAGACTCGCTTGCAGGGAACTTTCGCGCGAACGGGCGACGGCCACATCATTCTCGGCAGTACCAACAACGTCCTTAACTTCCTCGGTCACCTTTGCATCGAGGTCCCGCTTTTCGGCCTCAAGGTCCAGCATTTTCGGATCCTTGGGGCCGTAGCGTGTTGCCATCTCCGCCTGTTTTTGAATTAACGCGGCCTGTTGCTGGATCAACTGACCAATCATCACATTAGACACCACCGAGGAGACCTGGTCGGCGTGGCCCGAACTGACAAGCGATCGGACGCGGGCAAGGTTCGCTTCCGCCTGTGCGGCATCAGTGTGGGACTGGACAAGTTGCGCATTTAGCGCTGCGATTTGCTGATCGAGTACCGATACTAGACCGCTACCTTGAGGGCCGACGACCTCGGTAATGTGCTTTTCGGCTTTGTATCTCTCAACCGCGTCTTGCGCTTTACGCGCCTGATCAGCTAGCTGCCCGAGTCGACTAGACAGAAACTGCGTCGCCTTTAACGTAGCTTCAAATTTAGCGTTGAGTTGGTCCTCGACATAGGCGTCCGCTATCGCGTTGGCGATTGCTGCGGCCTTCGTGCGACTTTGTGATTCGAAATCGATTTGAAGTGCGGTCGACAACTGTAGTTGTGCGACGTCGAGCCTTCGTTCAAATCGGCGGATGATTGCGTCTTTGATCTTTTCTTGCTTTTCAGCCGGAGATAAGAATTCGTCTCCCTGCGGCAGCCACGTTAGTGGATTGAGCCAAGTCAAGTAGTCAAGCCACGACTTTTGTAAATCTGTATTGAATTCTTCATCGCGGTCCAAGCCGAGCTTGGCAATTACGCGCCATGCTAATTCACGGGATTGCAGTATCTGGACTTGATTGAGGATCGAGGGTTGATCCGTGGGCAGTCCGGAGAGGACCTCCTCGACATTGACAACTTTGTCTTGGCGCTCGTCGACCATTACAATCGCGGTCCCCTTGTACAGGGGCGTTAACGACAGATCGATCAATGTCACTAGGGCAAAAACTGTGGCCGCTGCACCCAATATGACCCGGCTCCGCAATCGTGCAACTTGCCAGATTTCTACTAACGAGACTTGAGCAGTGGAATGCCCCTGGGATCCTTCGCCTCCCCCAAATTGCGATGGTTCGTCTGCGCCATCGAGCCGCGTTTGGACATTCATCTGGCAGTTACCCTTGAAACCCCAGGTGCGAGCACCGCACCCGGACGTCCACGCGACCCAACATCTACAGGTGTTTAAGTCATCCCCGAGGGCTTAACAACCCCGTCAAGCCGGCGTTGCCGCGACAATCATATCTGAAGGTTAAGCCCGAGCGAAACCAGGTTGTCGTTGTAGTTCAGGCCCGAGAACGTCGCGTTGCGGGTTGAGTAGTTGTAGTTCAACTGGACCTGCGCGTAGTGCGAAATGATGTACTTCACGCCGACGCCGAACGTGGGTGTTGTCTCGTCGAGATCCGTGAAATTGGTGCCTGCACCCGGGTAGTCCGTATCATCATAACCGACGCTCGCATTGAGGAACATCTGGCGTGAGATTTCCCAGGACGCGGAGAGATTCACGTTCCGGTCGTCGCCGCCCGACGAACCCGCAAAGGTCGTGTTCACGATCTGACGCGACGCCGTCAACTTCACCGTCAAGAGTTCCGTCGGATACCAGGCCAAGTTGGCGCCGAAATCGAGGCCAGAGATATCGTTGAGCGAGGCCAGACCGGGCTGCTGCTGGTGGCTGTACATCTGGTCAATGTAACCGACATAGAGCGTGCCCTGCACGAGATTGCTGAGCAGCAGCGTCACGCCGGCGTCGATCTGATAGCCGTGTGAATCGCGGTGATAGCCCGAACGGTCAAAGTACTGCTCGAATTCGTCCTCGTTGTAGGTCGCCTTCACATAGCCCGAATAGCCCGGCGAGAAGTCGTAGCTGACTTCGCCAAAACCTCTGGAGACCGTATTGCTGCGGTCGCTGTTGTCGAGCTCACCGCCGCCAAACTCGGGCGTATTGAAATAGTGATATGCATCGCGGCCGCCGCCGAACGTGAATCCGAGCCGGTTGGGCTTGTATTGCATTTGCCCGCTAACATCGAACAGCGTGTAAAGGTTTGGCTGGTTCTGCGACGCCACGGTATCGGTGGACGACAGCGATTCCGCGAGCTGGCTGAAGCTGATGTTGCCCGACATCTGCAGGGCACGCGTGATGAGATAAGAGCCCTTCGTTCCAAAATCGTATTGCGAGTCGCCGACAGTAGTCTGCTTTAAGTATTGGTCGAACGTGCCGTCCGCATAGAGATCAACATGGGCCTCGTTGGTCTCGTAGTCGAGCACTAGCGAAGGGTTCTCCACGAAGAAGACATCGCTTTTTTCGGCCGTCGACTGACGAAACACGTTGTCGTCGTAGCTGACGCTGGTATTCAGCGTCGGGAACAGACGGAAAAGGCCAAGCGGAACACCTTTGGGCTGATATTCAGGGTCAAGGGTTCGGTCACCGTTCAGGGCCGACGTTTCCTGGTTCGCGTTCCACACCGTGGGGCCGCCGGCCGATTGATTGCTGCCGGGTGCCGCCACAATGGGAGAGTTCGCCGGCACGTCTTGAGCAAAAGCGTTAGGACTTAACGTAAATGCCCCGCCAATTGTCACAATTATAGCTGTGACAAGCCTGTTCAAACCCATCGCACGTCCCCAACGTAATATATGTTGCTATTTGTTACGTCTTTGAAAAGCGCCGGCCGAGCAGGACCTGCCCGGCTGTCGCCAGACGTTTAGATCAATATCTCAGGTGCAGCTCGGGTTGCGGCATCCACCGCCGCCGCCACCACCACCATTGCCACCATTGCCGCCATTACCGAAGCCACCCCCAGGGCCGTTGCCACCGCCACCGCCGTTGCCGCCATTACCACCGCGGCCGCCCGCACCAACGTTCTCGTAAGATGCAGCCGCCGAGGCCAGCGTCTGCCCGAGCGCGCCGTTCGACGAAGCGTCTGCAGTTTCCTGGAATGCGCGGATCGCACCATTGGGAGCCGTCGCGCCAACTGCGTCGGCGATCTCAAGCCCCGTCGTGGAATTCTCGGCAAGCGCCGCGGTCGCCATGCCCGCACCGATTTCACGCGGCGAAGCGCCGGCGTCGGCCGCACCCGTAATCGCCGCTTCCGCAACAATCATGGCGCTCGTCTGAGCGTATTGCGTGATGAGCGTCTGCGTTTCCGAACTGATCGCCGAGGCGACTGCAGCTTCGATTGCTTGCGGCGTTGCATTCGGCGCCAAGCCGGCTTTCGCGTTCGCGATCGCGTTGGCCATCGCAGTGTTGATGCTCGAAAGATCCGTCGCCGACAGATCCACCGCTGCACCGACCGTCGACGCGGACAGCGCGATCGCGCCAACACTCAACATTGCAATCGCGGCGAACTTCGCGAGTTGCGTTCCGGTCTTTCTCATGAGCACCCCCAAAAAACGTTCGGCAAGCCACCCTTGCCTGTACTGCCACTTTTGAACGGTACAGTCGCGTTGTTGCCTACGCGTACTGCCCCGAAGATTCGCGGCTGCTTAACAAGAAGCTACGCGGTTCTAATCAAATTGGCAATGCTCGCACCTGCAAAAAACACCGCCATCGCGCCCGATTATGCTGACAAGACAGCATCATGGTTACGGACGATCGTCCAGTTTACGACATCAAGCTTACGCGTGACTGTGCAATTCGGATCACAATGCAACGCAGATGACAGAGTGGGCCAATGGGGGCGATGTCTGACGGGCAATTTGCCCGCATGCGCGGCATGAAGCTTAAAAAATGCGCTCATCGACTCGGACAGTATCCCCAGGATAAACTGAGGTGCGATCGTCGGCCGGAAGCTTGACCTCGCTGGTCGACCCCTTGCGACGGATATAAACATCGTCCTTATCCGCGCGATACGTGTATCCGCCTCCGAGCGCCACTGCGTTGAGGACAGTCATGCCGTTTTCATACGGATATTCGCCGGGCTTGTTGACTTCGCCCAGTATGGTAAACGGGCGATAGCTACTGACGGCTGCACTCACCTTTGGATTCACGAGGTAGCCGGCGGCAAGCTTGACCTCGACAGCCGCTTCGAAGTCCTTCAGTGACAATCCCGCCGCCCGCACCTGGCCGATCAGTGGCAGGCGGACAAAGCCGCTGCCGTCGACATCGAACTCGCCGGAAAGGTCGTCTTCGCCGTAAACGATGACCTTCACCTTGTCGCCCGTGTCGAGCTTGTAAGCGCTTGTACCCGGCTTTGCCCCGATGTCGCTGTCAGCGGGTGTTGCTTGCGCGAAGGTAGAGCCCGGAAAAGCCATAGCGCCAGCCGCTATCAAGGCGACAATGGCTGCGGCCTTTGTCACATTCCACATGGCTTGCATCATTGCGTGAACCCGTCGCTCCCTTGGCACATTGCTCTTACACACGATCAGTTTGGCGAAAGTTAGACTCACCTGAAATTCACCTTAACGCCCGATTCAATCCCGGCCAGCCTGGATGAAGCGGCACTCCGTACCTTCCAGCACAGCACACGACAAAATTCCAGTCGCATAGGCGCCCGTATCGAGGCCGATGCGGTTGTGCAGCCGGACCGGCGCGGAAATCGGCGTATGGCCGTGAACTACGACTTTTTCGTGGGTGGACGTGCTGTTCAGGAAGTCATCTCGAATCCACAACAGATCCTGATCGCTCTGATCTTCGATATTCGTTCCGGGCCTGATGCCAGCGTGGACGAAGGCGTAATCGCCGAGGACGACAGTGGATTCAAGCGCGCGCAGGAACGCGCGATGCGCGCGCGGAAGCCGCGTTTCAAGGGCTTTTCGCGCTTCTTCGAATTTTTCGCTGGAGTCGAACAGCGGCGGACGCACGCCGTAGCTCAGAAGCGTTTCGGGCGCGCCGTAGCTGCGCCACGTGCGATAGGCTTCCGCGTCGCCGAGAAAATCGAGTAATGCCTGGTCGTGATTGCCCTTCACGTAGCGGGCCGAGAATCCTTTCGGAACGCTTCCAATCAGGCGGTCGATCACGCCGCGTGAATCAGGCCCGCGATCGACGTAGTCGCCGAGATAGATGATGAGCTTTTCGCCCGCATAAGACGCGGCGTCGGCCTCGATGCGCGCATGCAAACGATCAAGCAACGCGGCGCAACCGTGAATGTCGCCGATGGTGTAAAGGCGCATGCCTTCCGGCGCGCGCGCTTGCCGTTTCGGCCCAAAACCCAACGCGGCGAGCCATTTCGCGCGCCGGGAAGGCTGGGAAGCTTCAGCTTGAATTGTCATGCTCGGGGCCGGTATGACCTGTTTCACGTCAAAATACACTATGCTGCACAGCGGTAAAACCGCGGTGAAGCGGGGCAAAAGAGCAGCGCCGATCGATGTCCTGGCTGGGATACGCTGGATTGAGTGCCGTCCTCATGCTGCCGGCCGCGGCCTCGCATGCCACTGCCACGCCCATCTTTGCGCCGTCGCAATGCGCGTATTCCGTAGCGTTCCCCTGGCAACCCGCGCTCTCGCAATCGACGGCCGCCGATGGCGGGATTGATGTCGCGGCCGATCTGGTTCGCGGCGGGGTGCGGTTTTCGGCGGGATGTCTTGCGGCTGCACCCGGTCAACCTGCTACACCGCTCGCGCCGGCCGATGCGACCGTGCGCCTGACGCAAATGGCGCGTGCGCTCGGCGTGCAGGACGCCGCGATCCGCCCCCTGCCCAAACTCGGCGCCGGTTGTGGGGCCGTAGAAGGCAAGCTGGGCGACAATGCGCAGCCCTACCGGATCGAAGCGCGCATCTGCATCGCCGCAAACGCCACCTTTATTGCCGAAACCATCACACATGCGGGCACAACCGATTCCGACAGCCGGAAATTTCTGGATTCGCTGACTGCAAAATGAGCGCGATCAATAGGCGTTGATCTGACGCAGCACGGTGAAAACCGTGCGCACAAGGATTTGCAGATCGAGCGACACGCTCGAATTCGCCGCATACCAGAGATCGAACTCGATACGGCGGAACATCAAATCGATCGTCGGCGTCTCGCCCCTAAGGCCGTTGACTTGCGCCCAACCGGTCACGCCCGGCTTCACGTGCTGGCGAAGTTCGTAGTTCTCGATCAACTTCGCGTAGAGCTCGTCGTGCGCCACAGCGTGTGGACGCGGCCCCACGAGCGACATTTCTCCGCGCAGGATGTTCAGGAGCTGCGGCAGTTCGTCGAAGCTCGTCTTTCTGAGCCAGCGTCCGACGCGGGTCACCCGCTGGTCGTCGCGGCGTGTCTGAGTCACGATCTCGCCGTCTTCGAGGACGCTCATCGTGCGAAACTTGATGATGCGGAATTCGTGGCCGCGATAGCCGTTGCGCCGCTGCCGGAAGAACGCCGGGCCAGACGAGTCCAGTTTTATAATCGCCGCGATGAGCAGCAGCGCGGGTGCGAGGAACAGCAGAGCCGACGCCGCGACTGCAATATCGATAGCCCGTTTGACGGCCCGCGCGAGGCTCGACATGGGCACGCGCTGCGTCTCGACCGCGATGGAATGTCCGACGCGGCGGATGGGAAGTCCGAAAAGGCCGGCAACGGCATCCGAAGGGACGATATAAACGGCCCGCGGTACCAGCCGCAGGCCCGACTGGATGCTCAGCACGCGTTCATGCGGAACAGCGGCGCTGAGCAGATAGAATTCTCCGGGACCGGCGACCCGCGCGGTGTCGATCAATCGCTTGAGCAACCTCTGGCGTTCCATCGGCCATTCGACTCCACCGCAATCCGCATCGAATTCTATGGTGTGCACGCCGGCGCAACCGCGCGCTCTGAGCTCTTGGGAGATCTGCGGCAGCGCGGAGCTTCCCCGCGCGGCTGCAATGATGATCTCGCTGCCGCGATAGGCGTTGGCGTAAAGCGTGCGCGCGAGAAAGCGCGGAACATAGACGCGCGTCGCTGCGACGACGGGAATACCGGCGAGGAAGAAGCTGAAGATGGCGCCGCGCGAAAAGACGGTTCCTATTCTCAATGAAAAGGCGACGAGAATCAGGACCAGGAATGTCATAACCCATGCGGTAAGCGCAGATCGCGCTCGGCCGACGTCGCGAGACGCGCCGACGGGATGGGCGCTGCTCATCACACGCGTGGCGCCGCAGAAGACGATGGCGACGATCAAACCCGTGCCGGCATAGATGCTGGGTGCGCCGAGATTGCCGAATGCGAAAATCTGATAGGCGGTGCCCGTCAGAGCGCCCAGAAGGAAAATTACCAGCCCGTCGATAAGGAGTGCTGGTAGCGCGACTGCTTCGTCGGTGGAGATGTCGAGGCCCCGCACACGCGGCAGTGTATGCAGCGGGATCCGTACGCCTTCGCCCGAACTCTCGTTACCGCCGATGAACCCCATGCCCCAGTCCCACCGCAGGACAAAACTTTTCTAGTTTCTGTCGGGGGCCATCCTGCCCCGCATTGGAAAGGCAATATGACATGCCGGCCCGCCGTTGCGCCCCGACCATTTTTGATTTCACAACGGATTGTTTACTGTAGCCGATCAATGCCGCAGCGCACAAGAAGCAACGGTGTGGATAGTTAGCGGCTCGGGCTAAACCAATGCCGAGATTGCCAAAAT
>Ga0206798_1049_pt1 | contig 26876 bp, 21 predicted proteins | sample Alteio_BWOrgCont_66_FD_152893 | JGI IMG/M metagenome (GOLD analysis project Ga0206798, IMG submission 152893) | Enriched cells from forest soil in Barre Woods Harvard Forest LTER site, Petersham, Massachusetts, United States -... | ecosystem: Environmental > Terrestrial > Soil > Temperate forest >...
CCATGGTTGTTCCAATGCCGTTCCCAAGGAACCAATAACTCTTTCGCACATTTACGCTCAAACTGGGACTGGCCGGGAGTTGGGCCGAGACGCGCAGCAAGCCGTCTTACTAGCAGTCGAGGAAATCAATGCCGACGACAAGGGCATCCTTGGCCGGCCCTTGGTTGTGCGAGAAATTGACACCGGCGGCAATCCGGAAACTGCCCGGGAGCAAACCGTCCGTCTTCTGAGTTTGCAGCGTAGCGTTGCCGTAATCGCCGGACCTGACGCTGCCAGTGCCGCGGAAGTGGCCCGAGCCGCGCATGCTTACGTGACGACGGTAATTGTGGCCGGCGAGTTGGCTGAAGCGCCGCGTGGCGATGGCGTCCTTGTTCTTGGCGCGGATCCGCACAAGCGTGGACAGGTGTTGTCCAGTTATGCGGCCACCGAGCTGAAGGCGAAACGTGTGGTGGTGTTGACCGACAAGCGCGACCCAGTAGGCAAGACCCTGGCGACCGGCTTCCAGGACGCCTGGCCGCGAGCCGCGCCCGCCTCAGCAGAGGAATGGGCCAGTGCCGACCTTGGCGCCGAAAAAGATCTGCCCAAGCGATTGACGGATGCCAAGGCCGACGTCGTGCTAGTATGCGGGTCAGTCGGCGATTTCATGAAATTGCGTGCCCAGTGTGCTGCCGAGAAGTTTGCGGTTCCTTTGATGTTCGGCGGCGAGGACGCCGGCATCTTCTCCATTCAAGCAAGTGCGGCCGGGCCGGATGTTTATCTTTCAACGATTGCCGCACCGGACGGGCTGACGGACAAGGGCAAGGCGTTTGCCAAGAAGTACGAAGACCGCTTTCATGAGGCGCCGACCCTGGCGGCATTTCAAGCGTACGACTCAGTCCGAGTGGTGGCGGAGGCGATGCAACAGAGCAATTCAACCAGCGCCCTGGACCTGAAGGCCCAACTGAACCGCCTGGACAAGTTTGATAGTTTGCTGGGGATGGTGACGTGGAAGGAACACGTCGCCAAGCGCTCTCTTTTTGTTGCGCGCCTGCACGACAAGGAGACGACGATTGTCAAGACGGTCAAAGCGGATGAATAGGGCAGCGTAGTCAATCAACGCCCCAACTAGTCCGGAGCGCGAGCGACGGAGCTGCCCGGATCTCTCGTCGCTCGCGCGCTCCTCTGGTCGCAAACGCTCACGGCTCGACTTGCAAGTGAACATCGTAGAATTAGACGACCCACCATCGCTATTTCCAATTGTTAAAATACAGAAGTTTGACAGGACCAAAATGCGCACCTAGGATTAAGTCAGAAATGACTCGCGCATTCGTTCCGGCTTTGGACCCTAGTGTTGTGCAGGCCTCGTTGAGTGCGCGGCACCCATCACCCTTCCTCTGCCAGAGCTTCCTCTTTTTCCGTTGGTCCTGGCTTCGGCCTGGGCTGTTCGGACTCCCAGATTGATCCTTCCCAATTGCGGCCCTGCCCCAGGCCTGTCGAGCCCGGATTGCCGGGAAATGTCGAATCAGTTTTGCGATATTGACGTTTGTCAAATATCGGAGGCTAACCATGTTGGTTTTGCATCGCACAAGGTCCGGCCGGTCGACGGCACGCGCCGGGCGGTTCGGGGCAACTTCCGTCGAGTTTGCCGTGGCCGCCAGCGTCTTCTTCATGATCGTGATGGGTGTTGTCGAGGTGGGCCGGGCCTTGATGGTCCAGCACCTCCTGACCAACGCCGCCCGTCAGGGCTGCCGGGTAGGCGTGCTCCAGGGAAAGTCCAACGACCAGATCCAGACAGCGGTTAACAACACACTTAACGGCCAGGGCATCAGCGGCGATAGTGTTACGGTTTTGGTGAACGATGGCACCACTGACGCGTCTGCCGCCCAAAGCGGTGACGAGATCACCGTCGCGGTGCGTGTGCCCGTGAGCGCGATTAGCTGGATCCCCGGCACCAACTATCTTCTTCCAAACGCGAGCTTGACCAGCCAATACACGCTACGGCGAGAATAATTTCCCGCAAATAACAGGTCAAAGGCAGAAAGAGAGAAGAGGAAATGGTTCTCATCGGATGGTCATTGCCCCGCAACACTGCCAAAGTAAGCCGCATTCGCCGGCGCGCGGCAGCCGCCGTCGAGTTGGCTCTACTCCTTCCATTTCTGATGTCATTGGTCTACGGAATGGCGGAGTTCGGCCGCGGATTGATTGTGAAGGAGAACCTGAGCAATGCCGCCGAGCATGCCTGCCGAACCGGCGCCTTGCCCGGCAAGAGCACAGCGCAGGCCCAGGCCGAGGTTGACATCATCATGGAAGATGCTGGCCTTACGGGCTACAGCACCGTGATCCTGCTGAACGGGAACAATGTGGATATCCAGAACGCGGGTCACAACGACCAGATTTCCGTGCAGGTATCCGTCCCCGTGTCGCAGATCTACTGGACAACGACGTTTTTTTTGAGCGCGACGGCAATTGAATCGGAAACCGTCGTCATGCTCCGCCAGGGCTAAAAGCCTACCCGAAAAGGGTCTGACTCCTTTTCGGATAGGCTCTAAAACCGCAAGCTCCACCGTCCCACCTTGTAATTGGAACCGAGTCATGCCGCTTCACCAAATTTGCCGACAACGCCGGAACGCTGCTATCGCACCACTCACCGCTATCTTGCTCATTCCGCTGCTGGCCTTGGTTGCCTTTGCCGTGGACCTAGGCTGGATCACGCACACGAAGAACCAACTGCAAAGTGCGGCCGACGCTGCCGCCCTGGCCGGCGCCGCCCAGCTGCCCGACAACTTTGCCGCCTACTACATGGTCTCCCAAAATGGCCAAGGTGCTTACTCGCAATCCCAGGCGCAAGCTGCTATCTTGGCTACCGCCCAAAGGAACGCCGCGAATTACGCCACCACCTTTGCAGCCAACAACGGTGCAGCCGAGTTGGCCTCGCTGACTCTGGCAAGCAACGACATCGAGTTCGGCTTCACCGATGCCGCCGGCAACTACACGCCCCAGCCCGCTTACGCCGGCTATCCCAATACGGTCAAGGTCACACTTCGCCGGGACATGAGCGCAAATGGTCCGTTGGGTCTGTTCTTCGGATGTGTGCTGGGCGTGAATAGCGTCAATCTGACTGCCACTGCCGCCGCAACCATTCAGGCCGCCACCGTGCATAGCTTCCAAACGTCGAACAGCGATGCGAAAATCCGCATCTTGCCAATGACATACGATGTCAACCACTGGAACAACTTCGTCACGACCGGAATGGGTCCCGACGGCAACCTCACGACCGACGGAAACGGAAACCCGGTTCTCCCTGTTTATCCGAGTGTGAAGTTTACCGGCAACTTCGGCGAACTGAGTTTGGACCAGAGCAATGACGGGGCCAGCACTCTTAGCAGCTGGATCGACTACGGCGTGTCGACCACCGATATTCAAAGCGACATTTCAGCAGGCGTGTTGCCCCTGTCTGCTCAACCCCCAAACGCTCCACCAAACTGGAAGGGCGACCCCGGCCTGAAAACAAGTACAATCCAAACCACGGACAACCAAGTGGGCCAGACGTATTTAATGCCCTTGTTCAAACCGGTCAACGACGGATCAAGCAACCCGGCCAACTACCAGGCGGGCACCGGACAGGGTGCGAACTACTATTACAGCGTCGTGCAGTTTGTCGCGATCAAAGTGTATTCCGCAGACAACAAGTCAATTGTGGTCAAGCCGCAAGCCTTGATTGTCCCAAATTCGATAGTGAATGGTGTCAAGCCAGCTGGTCCGCCAACCAGTACACAAACATTGACAACGATATTCGCAGCATCCAAGCTCACACAGTGAAGGGTGAAGGGGGCGAAGGGTGAAGGGTGAAGGATGACAAATGATCGTTTCCGGTTCATCTTTCATCCTTACGCACTTCAGGGTGCTCACAACTGAGTCACACCCGAGGCCGTTCCTACTTGTCATTGGACTCCTGCTTGATTACCGTGAAGGAGGGCACTAACGGCTCGCCCCGGCCGACGAATTTCATTCGGAAACCGCGCCATGGCAGTTCTGGCCCCGCCACCGAGTCCGCCGCAAATCGGCTACACGGACAACGACGACCTGCGGCGCTTCCGTCAACGGTTTGCCCAGGTGCTCGCCAGCATCGTCACCATTTTCATCACGGCCTGGGTTTGTACGTACGGGCCGATCCAGGCAATTCTGGCCCTGATGGTTGCCAAGCACGTTCTCGTCGCAGTCCTCATCTGGGCCCTTGATGTGGATGGGTTCAGCCGCAGACGTTGAGAGCTTACCGAAGAAATGAAGAGGTCTCGGTGATAGCCGGGGTGGCACGCTCTGAGGTACTCCGAAGGGCGTGATACGCTTGCTGGCTCACCACGCCCTTCGGAGTACCTCAGAGCGTGCCACCCTTTTCGATTGTTCGTCCCCAGATCACTTCCGTTTTTCCGAACACTCAGCGAGTCGGCCGTACGAGCTTTCGCAGTTCGTCGGCTGCGGCATTGATTGCAATTCGTCGTTGGATCAGCGTGTCCCGCTCGCGAATGGTGATCGTCTGATCCTGCAACGTTTGCCCGTCGATTGTGAAACAAAACGGCGTGCCGGCCTCGTCCTGCCGGCGATAGCGTCGGCCCACCGCCCCCTTGTCGTCGAAGAAGACGTTGAACTCTTTCTTCAATTCGCGGTAAAGGTTCTGGGCGACTTCCGGCATTCCTTCCTTGTTCACCAGCGGGAAGATCGCAGCCTTGATCGGCGCGATGCGTGGGTGCAGTTTCAGGACGATGCGCTCCTCCATCTTGCCGCTCTGGTCGGGCTGTTGGTCTTCGTGATAGGCTTCGCAAAGAAACGCCAGCGTCGCGCGGTCAGCCCCGGCCGACGGCTCGATCACGTGCGGGACATATTTCGGCTCGCGCGTCACCTCGTCGAAGTAACTAAGATCCTTGCCGCTTCCTTTGTACTTTGGTTTGCCGTCAGGCCCAGTTTCGACTACTAGCTGGTCGCCCTGTTTGACCAGTTTGCCTTCCATGTGACTGCGGAGGTCAAAGTCGCCACGATGCGCGACACCCTCGAGTTCGCCGAACTCGCCAGGCGCCAGGAACGGGAAGGCATATTCGATGTCGGCGCAGCCGCGCGAATAGTGAGCTAGTTCGTCCGGCGCATGGTCGCGCAGCCGCAACCTCTCGCTCGCCAATCCAAGTTCGAGATACCACTTGAAACGCCGATCGCGCCAGTAGCGGTACCATTCGAGCGACTTCGCCGGCTGGCAGAAGAACTCGATTTCCATCTGCTCAAACTCGCGTGAGCGAAATGTGAAGTTGCGCGGCGTGATCTCGTTACGAAAGCTTTTGCCGATCTGCGCGATGCCGAACGGGATGCGGACGCGCGAACTGTCGAGAACGTTCTTGAAGTTGACGAAGATCCCCTGCGCCGTTTCGGGCCGCAGAAATGCGGCCCCCTCCTCGCCGCTGAGTGCTCCGACATATGTCTTGAACATCAGGTTGAATTCACGCGGCGGCGTCAGCGTCCCGAGCGTCTTGGCGTCCGGCCCCAGCACATTGGCAAAATCCTGCACCGTCGTCAGTGACACCAGGTCGCCTTCCCACTTCAACTCCTCGGCGTGCTTGGCCCGCAAGTTAAAAAACTTGAGCGCCTTCGACTCCGCTTCCTTCAGCCCTTCCTCGCCGCCCTCCTGCACGGCGACGAATATGCGCTGGCCTTTGGCCGCCACCCAACGGCCCCGGACCTGGTCGTGGCGGTAACGTTTTTTGGACTCCTTGCAATCGACCATGAAATCGTGGAACAAGTCATAATGGCCGGACACCTTCCAGACTTGAGGGTGCATGATGATGCTGCAATCCAGGCCAGCCATCTCGTAGGGCGACGGCGCTCCTGGGTAAGTGGCAAGATCATCGTGGCCGGTGACCATGTCGCGCCACCAGGCTTCCTTGATGTTCCGCTTCAACTCGACGCCCAGCGGGCCATAGTCCCAAAAGCCGTTGAAGCCGCCATAGATTTCGCTCGACTGGAACAGGTATCCGCGGCGCTTGCACAGCGACACCAACTTGGCCATATCCATAAAATGTTGCCCCGCTTTTGGCGCAATGGTTCCGCGAGTCCGCAGCCACAACACCCCTGTCTTTTCACTTGACCCAGTATTGTTTCGTGATCCCCACGGTGCCCGGCTCGATTCGGAGCGGGTCGGACCGGACCTCCGGGGCCAGCGCGAAAACATCAACCCGAGCGGCCGCGCGGATGTCGTCATCATATCCAAGCGCCGTTAGCAGGACGCCCCCGGCGCAAATTTGCAGCGCACCATCGAGCACGCGGCCCTGATTTTCAAAGCAGTCCCATGCCACCCGCGCGCCGTCATCCAATTCCACTGTGGCATGTTCGCACAGGAAATCGACGAATGCGCCCGCGAGCAGCGTGTCTTCAAGAGCCACGGCGCCGTCGTTGCCGGCACAGACGATATGAATCGGACGCGCATCGATCCGCAGTTGTTCGCATACGGCACTGAAATTCACGAAGGCGCCGACCAAGACGCGGGCGGCGTGCTGGCAGCGGACCAGCGCGCGGGTGCCGTTGGTCGTGGTCAGTACGAGCGTCTGGCCCTTGCAGCGAGTCGCGGTGAACGACTTGGGCGAATTCCCGAGATCGAAACCCGGTAGCGGCCGGCCGTCGCGCTCTCCAGCCAGAAGGACATGACCGGCCCGCATAGCGCCGGCGATTTGCCTCGCCTCGTCGACCTGAGTGATTGGCCTCACGGCGACGCAGCCCGCGGCAAGTGCGTGGACGATAGTCGTCGTGGCCCGCAGCACGTCGATTACGACGACCACCGCGTCGGCCAGGGACTCCGGCCGGAACGTATCGCAAACCAGATGGACCCGCACTTGCCTGCTCTTGGACATGCACGTGTCTCTTGTCGACGTCCGTCGTTCGTGAGGGAACACCTCCCTATTACGGTATTGGAACCGGATACTCCGTCGGCAATACCATTCGTTCGAGCCGACGCTCGCCTCGCAGGATCGAAACGCTGGCCGGTACGTCTATGGGCAACTGTGTCAGTAGCTTGTGCAAATCGTCTACCGTCGTCGTTGGTTGTTCGCCGAGCGTCAGGAGCACATCCTCCTCGAGGATTCCAGCCTGGTCTGCAGGCGAATCCGATTCCACGGCCAGCACCTCCACGCCGGTGGTCTGGGGCAAATTGTGCAAACGAACCATGGCCTGCGGGATCGGCACATTGCGTGCGTGGATACCAAGGTAGCCGCGAACCACCCTGCCGTGTTTCAGCAACTGCGGCAAAATGTGCTTGGCCATGTTGATCGGGATAGCGAAACAGATGCCCTGGGCCGACCGGATCACCGCGGTGTTGATGCCGATGACGTTGGCACGGCTATCCACGAGTGGGCCGCCGCTGTTGCCGGGGTTCAACGCCGCGTCCGTTTGGATCACGTTGTCAACGAGATGGCCTGTAATGCTGCGCAACGTGCGGCTCAGTGCGCTAACCACACCGGCAGTGACCGTTGACTCAAAGCCGAATGGGCTGCCGATTGCCACGACCAGTTGGCCGACGCGCAAGGTGGCCGAATCGCCAAAGCCGGCAAAGGGCAGTCCCGACGAGCCAGCCTGCACGACCGCCAGGTCGGTCCACGGATCGGCGCCGACCACGTCGCCGCTCACCTCCCGGCCATCCGCCAGGCGCACGCGTACCCGGCGTTGGCCCTGGACGACGTGATGGTTCGTCAACAAGAAGCCATCGGGCGTAAACAGCACGCCCGATCCCGAACCGCCATTGCGGCCACGCTCGCTGCGGAGGTTGACCACCGCTGGGCTCAAAGTCTCCGCGACGTGCACGACAACGCGGGAAAAGGCATCAAGGGCTTCTCCTTCGGTAGGCGTGGGTGGAGTCGGCTGGGGCGGCGGCACCGGCAGCTCGCCGGCGCCATTACTTATGAAGTGCTGCCAGAAACGGGACATGGCGCTCTCCTGGTTGAAATGACTCGCTGGCTTCATTCTAACTCCGCCCGTCAAGCTGCCAATTCGCCGCTTGGGGTGTTGAAGACGACTGTTACGGCTTTTCCTCCTGAGTTCGGCCAGGATGTCTCCCCTCTCCCCCCGTACACGGGGGGAGAGGGGCTTACCTCCGCCTGCCAAAATCGAGAGGATCCTGTTACCAATTCATCTCGGCGCGCGCGGGTGCGGTCGCTACAATCCCGCCGCCTGTCGGGCGCAGCCTGTTCGCCGGAACCGAACGCCGCCCGCCTTGATATCCCACTCGCCCTATTTTGCGGAATGAGGAGGCAATTCCATGAGCACGGTCAAACCTCTCGGCCTCGTGGCCCTGGTCTTTGGTGCGACGACGTTTAGCGCCCTCGCCCAGACGACGCCGACAACCCCAGCTGCCCAACCGCTTCCGGCGGGTGCCGCTGCCGTCGTCAACGGCAAAGTGATCAGCGAAGTTGCCGTGTGGCGTGGATTGCAGAGTGAACCGCCGGAACGCCGCGCCAAGGTGCGGCCCGAAGTCCTCAACCTGCTGATCGAAAATGCGATCCTCGATCAATATGTGTTGCAAATGCAGATCAAGGTCGACAAGGCGGAGATCGACAAGAAGCTCGCGGAAGGCCGCGAAGAGATGAAAAAAGGGGGCAGGGACTTCGACAAGATGATGAAGGACATGAAACTCGGCGACGAAGAGTTGCGCGAGAACGTGGCCGCCAACCTCCGGTGGGACAAGTTCACCGACTCCCAGATCACCGACAAATTGTTGCAAGATCTGTTCAGCGCCGAAAAGGATTTCTTCAACGGTTGCCAGGTGCGGGCCCGTCATATCCTACTCACGCCCGCTCCGAACGACCCCAAGGCGACTGAGGCCGACATCGCTCAGCTCCGCGCGTTGAAAAAGGAAATCGAAGCGAGCGCGAACGAGGCCGTCGCGGCCTTGCCGCCAAACACCGACAACCTCGAGCGTGAACGTCGACGTCAGATGGCACTCGACAAGGAGTTTGCCAAACGAGCCGAAGAAAAGTCTGTCTGCCCCACCAAGGAAATCGGCGGCGACCTGAACTATTTTACGCGCGACCGTATGTCGGAGCCTTTCGCCCGTGCCGCTTTTGCCCTGCAACCGTTCCAGATGAGCGATGTCGTGCAAACGCCGTTCGGCGTCCATCTGATCCTGGTGACAGATCGCAAGCCGGGGATCGAAGTGAAATTCGATGAAGCGAAGGACCAGGTGAGACAGTTGTACTGCGAACGGCTCAGGGACGCCATCGTCGCCAAGTATAAGCCCAAGGCGCAGATCAGCACCGCGCCGGCACCGGTGGCGCAACCTGCCCCGGCAAAATAAGTCCTCGGAATAATGACACCACGTGACGAGGCGCCGGGTTTATCCCTGCGGGGATGACACCGCCGGGATAAACCCATTGGTATCTACACAACTCCAATGGTTGGCTGCAACTTCAGCCCCGTTTTCGAGATCGTCCAGCTTTGGGAGCCAATGATGACAAGGGCTTACGTCGCAGAGGTAGACAAATACGGGGTGAACAGCTGCAATGACGGGAGCATTACCCAACCCGTTAAGCAGGAGTTCACCCTGTGTCTATCGTACATGCGACGTTGTTGGCCGGTAAATCCCAAGTGAAAGCGCTGCAACCCCTTGCTTTGACCGTCATACAGTACCCCCTTTTCCACTGGATGGCACCAGCCGCGGAGGTGATGATTGGGAGTGAGGCGGCAGTTCCATTGTTGCCACCGCCAAAATAAGTAGTGAGGGCGATCAATGCGTCAGGCCGACGGACGTGCATTATGGCTTGGCAACGCTGGCGACTTGCGAGACGCCCGCGCTATCTTGAACGCAGGCGTAGAAGCGGTGGTGGAATTGGCCGACAGTGAACCGCTCGCCGCCTTACCACGTCATCTGGTCCGCTGCAGATTCCCTCTGTCCGACGGCGGCGACAACCCATCGTTGCTCTTGCGGCTTGCAGTGGAGTCAGTGGCCGCATTGCTTCGCGCTGACATTCCAGTCCTTGTGTGCTGCTCGGGGGGAATGAGCCGCTCCGTTAGCGTGTCGGCTGCCGCGGTGGCATTGGTTGAAGGCCGCGAGCTTGGCGACTCCCTTAAGGAAGTCGTTGGTTCAGGGCCGGCAGATGTGTCGCCTGCTTTGTTTTTGCAGTTGCGGGACGTAGTCGGCCAGTAATCACAAGTGAAAGGGCCGTAGAGGGCGGTCCTACTCCGGTGCAGGAGGACATACCAACATAAGTACTTCCGGCCGACCAGGACTAGTAGAGGACCGCGCGGCGACCTACTTGGCCTGTGCCCCATCCTTCGCCGACGATTTCTCGCCAACGCCACAGAGTTTCAACTGCACATTAACAGCTTTGCCGATGCGGCTCAGTGCCTGCCCTTCTTCGGGCGTAACAACCAGTGAAAAAGCGCAACCACCTTTCTCGCCCCGATCACAGGCGAGTACGAGTAGGTTTTTGCCCATCATTTCCGTCACAGGCTCCATACCGGCCTCTTTGAATGTAGCAAAAATGTCAAACCGCTTGCCAACCATCACTTCCGTCACGCTCTTGTCGCTGATTTTTATTGCCATAACGCGCACACCATCTTGTGGCCCAATCAGTATTGCCGGCCTCGACTCCGCAAGGATATGGCTGCGCTTAAGAGGTTGGTCCTCGGTTAGTCGGCAGTTAATTCGCCGGCCTTTGACTTGCTCAAAACCGGTAACGGCGTCCCTTGGTTCTTCGCCTTTGAGGTAGTGGACGACTTTGAACAACTTCTCTGGCTCCTCTATCGGCTCCCACGGCGCCACATCCGACTTGGCCACCAGCACAGCAACGAGCGGTTTCGGTTCGTCGGCCCAACACGGTGCAGACGCGGTTAGGATCGCAACGATTGCCACGGCAGGTGCGAGGCTGAGCATTCGGTTAGGCATTGGAGTTCTTTCTGGTTCATTGGTAACGATTTGGACGATGCCTGCTCACTGTTGGCGGCAGGCACCCATTGGAAAGGTGGCTCACGAGCTGTCAGCCGGGCCCCCGCTGCCGTGTGGCAAAGTGGCAAACTGGGTCCAGTGGCAGCTAAAGGCGGTAGTTTGCCGCCGTTTGACGTGAATTCTCAGTTTGCCACGAGTGGCAAACTGAGACTCGGAAAAAATGACGATGGTGGGACGCGCGAACAAAAACAGTGCCACGGGGTGGCACGCTCTGAGCGTAGCGAAGGGCGTGACCCCACACCCACGCTCTTCGCTGCGCTCAGAGCGTGCCACCTCATTTGTTCTTCACTCCCGTCCGTCAGCCGCATCCGCTATGCTGAAGGCAGTCAAATGAGCACTTGCAAAAGCCGGCATGTGTGCGTGCCGGCTGGGCATTGCTCGACCATTCCGTCGGCGCACCCCACATGATTGGCACACAACTCGGTCCCTGGATCATCGACAAGGAACTCGGCCGCGGCGGCATGGGTGCCGTTTACCATGCCCACGCTGCTGTTCCCGGCGATGGACCCCTGGTTGCGGCCATCAAGGTTCTTGCGGGCGAACTGGCTGTCGACCCCGGCTTCCTCGCTCGCTTCCAACGCGAAATCGACATTCTTCGCAAGCTCGATCACCCCAACATCGTCCGCTTCTTTGAATCGGGAGAGCAGGCGGGCCACTACTATTACGCAATGGAGTACATCGAGGGCCAGAGCTATGAAACGCAGCTGGCCCGCCTGGGCAAGCTCCCCTGGGCCGATGTGCTCGACCTAGCACTCCAGGTGACGCCCGCCCTCAAGCACGCTCACGACCGCGGCGTCATCCATCGCGACTTGAAGCCGTCCAACCTGTTGCGGACTCCGGCGGGCACGATCAAATTGACCGACTTTGGCATCGCCAGCCTGTTTGCCAGCAAGCATTTGACCGTGACGGGCGGCATCGTCGGCACGGCCGAATACCTGTCACCCGAGCAGGCGGCCGGCAAGCCCGTGACCCGCCGTAGCGACCTCTACTCGCTGGGCGCCGTGATGTACACCCTCGTGACCGGGCGCACGCCCTTCGACGGCGAATTGCTGGAATTGTTGCAAAAACATCGCTTCGGCCAATTCGACCGCCCGTCTCGTTTCGTTTCGGAGTTGCCGCCGGACTTCGACGCCATCATTTGCGATTTGCTGGCCAAGGAACCGGTCCAACGGCCGCCGGACGGTTCCGTGTTGATGCGCCGGCTCGAGAGCCTGCGCCGCAAGATGGCCCGCATAGCAGTCGACTCCTCGGCCCAGCCAACGCTGGTGCTCACCCACGATCGACCCCAGGTCCACGAGACGCCCGGCCCGGCGACCATGATGAGCCGGCTCATGCGCGAGGAGCTAGATCAACAAAACAAGGGCGGCGCCCTGCAGCGGTTCTTTAACCGCCCCGCGGTTCTCATCACCTTGTTTGTCATCACGGCAGGTTTGATCGTCTGGGCATTCATGCCTGCCAACCCGGAAACCGTGTTCCAGCGCGGGGCCGCGCTCATGCAGTCATCCAAACCCGAGGACTTGGACCGCGGCTGGGAGATGCTTAGCGAATTGGAAAACGACCCGTCCAATCCCCATTTGGCCGAACTGAAGGCGTTTCACAAGCAGTATGACGAATTGCAAATCCAGCGATCCGCGGAAAAGGCCGCCAAAAGTCTTCGCCCACCCGGCGAGGCAGAGCACTTCTATCAAAAGGGCCTCCGCCTGCGGCGGCAGGGCAATGAGAAGGAAGCCCGCGAAACCTGGCAAGCCCTGGCCGAGGCGTTCAAAGGCGTGCCCAGCGAGGCGCCGTGGGTCAAGCTCGCCGAAGATGCATTACAGGCCCCGATAGACAGCGTGCCTGCCTCGCCTCGGCACCTGGAATCCGTCAAGGCCGCTCTGAAAGAAGCCCAGCGGCTGCGCGACGACAACAAACCAGAGGAGGCCGACAAGATCCGACAAGCGCTGCAAAAGCTCTACGGCGAGGACCCGGAGGTGCGCAAGCTGCTGGACGAGTGAGGATGAAGTGACAGGGTGACAGGGTGACAAGGTGACAGGGTGACAACGCCACCTTGTCACCTTGTCACCCTGTCACCTTGTCACCTTGTCACCTTGTCACTTTGCCGCCTTCGTTGACATCGAGAGGCTCGCTCGCTATTTTAATGGTTTCCTCGTGTCCGAGCGCACGAGCCTGAAACTACCTGGAATGAGGCGTATACCGCGATGGTTCGGAAGAAGCTTGGCAAGGGCCGCAAGAATCGCTGTCGTTTTTGCACCAAGGAAGGCTGCCCGCGACCCGCATTTGTCGATTACAAGGACGTGCAGACATTGAAGAAGCTCTGCACGAGCCAGGGTAAGATTTTCAGCCGCAAGCGCAGCGGCAATTGCGCTGCATTTCAGCGGGCAGTCAAGGACGCCATCAAGCGTGCTCGCTTCATGGCACTGATGCCGTACGTCGGCGAGTGACTTTTCTGCGACCAGCGGTGCATGGCCGCCGGTCGCAAACAAAACTCTTCCGGTCGTTCGAAAAGACGTGGCGCGCTTCTTCAAGTTCCGCTCCCTGGATGACCTTGAAGCCGAGGCCCGCCGCCTCGATCTCGACCTTCGTTTTAGCAGTGATCTCAGCCCACTTTTCCATCCCGTCCCCGTCGGCCCATACCGTGTTGGCAATTCGCTGTGCGTGCAACCGATGGAGGGTTGCGACGGTACCCTGGCCGGTGAGCCGGACGAATTGACCTACCGGCGCTATCGCCGCTTTGGCGCGGGCGGCAGCAAGCTCATCTGGGGCGAAGCCGCCGCGGTGCTCGAAGAGGGCCGTGCCACTCCGCGTCAGCTCCTGGTCAGCGAAAAGACTGCCCCGCTCCTCGAAAAGATGTTGCAAGGGTGTCGCCAGGCCCATCGAGACGCGTTCGGGTCGGATGGCGACCTTGTGATCGGTCTGCAACTGACTCATTCCGGCCGATACAGCTATCCTCGCCCGCTGATCGCCCAGCACGACCCACTTCTGGACCCGCGAACGGTCGCGGATCGCGCGACGGGCCGGATGGTTGATGCCGCTTACCCGCTACTCACCGACGACGAACTCGAACGGTTGCCGGACGCATTTGTCAGGTCGGCAAAGTTAGCGGAGCGCTGCGGCTTTCAGTTTGTCGACATCAAGCAATGCCATCGCTATCTGTTAAACGAGTTGCTGGCCGCCAAGACGCGCACAGGCCGGTTCGGCGGCAGCCTCGAAAATCGAACTCGACTTGCGCGGACAATCTTCGAACGCATCGGCGCCGAAGTGCCAGGCCTGGTGTTGGCCACGCGGTTGAACATCTTCGACGGTTTGCCCTACCGCAAGCGCGCGGGGCAAGACATTGGCGAACCTTGCGACTGGCAAGCGCCAGTGCAAAGCGTCTGGGGAACCAACGAGACCGACCCATCGAAGCCGGATTTGAGCGAACCGCTGACGTGGATCGCAAAGATGGTGCAGTTAGGATTGGGTTTGCTCAACGTCAGCCTGGGCAACCCGTACGCGTCGCCTCATTTATTGCGGCCTTTCGAATATCCACCTCCGGATGGCTACGAAACTCCGGAACACCCGCTAATTGGCGTGGACCGTCATTTCCGGCTGACCGCAGGAGTGCAACAGGCGTTTCCCCAACTTCCGGTGGTGGGCAGCGGCTACAGTTACTTGCAGGAATACCTCGGCAATGCCGGGGCCGCGAACCTGCGCGACGGACGGGCCACGTTCGTCGGAGTTGGTCGGGCGTCGCTGCCGCTCCCGGATTTCGCGAGGCAGCTCCAAGAAACCGGCAAGCTCGATCGCAAACACGTCTGCCGGACATTTAGTTACTGCACCGCGCTGATGCGTTCCAAGCACAACGAACTGGGCCAGTTTGCGACCGGATGCCCGCCCTTCGACAAAGAAGTGTATGGCCCGATCTGGGAAGCGGCCAGGCGAGTTCAGCTGGATAGTGACGCGAAAAAGACGAGCGAATAACGTTTCCATTTGGCGAGCCGGGAGCGTAAGCGACCGGAGGATTTCCGCAGCCCAAACCTCCAGTCGCTCACGCTCCCGGCTCGCCAATACCCAGGGGACCGCCGTGAATGGTGCGCGACCACCCAAAACCGTTACGCCTTCGTGGCTGTCACTATGCCACTTCGAAGAAGGTTGACGTCGTTGTCGATGGCGAACGGATTCTCAGCATCGTCAACGCCGCAGACGATGCTGTCGACCTCGAAGCCGACTGGATCGCACCGGCATTGTTCGATTTGCAAATCAACGGTTGCAATGGCCGCAGCTTCAATTCACCCAAGCTGACTGTCGATGACGTACGCCACGTCGTTGCGGCTTGCCACCGCCACGGCATTGCCGGATTTTGCCCGACGTTGATTACCAATTCGTATGAGGCCTTGTTGCATGGATTCTCTACCATCCGCCGCGCTTGTGAAACTGACTCGCTTGTAGGGCGGGCAGCGCCCGGTTTGCACCTGGAAGGTCCGTATATCAGCCCCGAGGACGGCCCACGCGGCGCCCATCCGCTACAACACGTCCGCCCGCCGGATTGGGACGAGTTTTGCCGTTGGCAGGAAGCATCCGGCGACCGCATCCGGCTAATAACGCTGGCCCCCGAGCACGATAAAGCGATACAGTTTATTGAGAAACTGACGGATTCTGGCGTGGTCGTGGCTCTCGGCCATACCGCCGCCAGGCCGGAGTGCGTTCGCGCCGCGGTTGCCGCTGGCGCTCGGCTATCCACCCACCTGGGCAACGGCTGCCACGCGGTGCTACCACGGCACGACAACTACCTCTGGGAGCAACTCGCAAACGACCAGCTGTGGGCCAGCGTCATCGCCGACGGGCACCATTTGCCAACGGCCGTCCTTCGCTCTATCCTCCGCGCCAAAACTCCAGGGCGAACGATCCTGACCTGCGACGCGTCCAGCCTTGCCGGCCTTCCGCCGGGCCGATACCGCGAGTGGGATCAGGAATTGGAAGTGTTGGCGGACGGCCGAGTGGTCGTGCCCGGCACGCCGTTCCTTGCCGGTTCCGGCGTGTTCACCGAGACGTGCGTAGCCAGCCTGTTAAGTTTGGGAGAGGCGTCGCTGAGCGAAGTCTTTACGATGGCATCGAACCGGCCGCGGAAGCTGCTTGGGTTGGAGCCGCGAGCGCTGCAACCTGGGGACGTCGCCGACCTGATTCTCTTCGATTGGAAGCCTGGCAAAGTGTTCGAGCTCAAGGCAACCATCATTGCGGGCCGCCCGGTAGAGAGTTACGATGGCGCCGCATGAACTATGCCGGCCGAACCTGCAAACCGCCCTCAGTGTCCAAACCAACATCATGAGCGAAATCCAAAACTACGCCGCCGACCACCGTTTCCTGCTCGACGCGATCGTGCAGCAGGTTGGGCTGACTCATCCTGTTCCGATCAGCCTCGACGAGTTTTACGCGCCGCTCCTCAAGGCCGCGACGCGCGGCGACCTGCTGCCGATCGCTGGCGTGCTGGTCCGCGACTGGGACCCCGATAACCGCCGTACCAATCCTGGCGTGCAGATCGGCATGCGCCTTTACGAAATAGAAGGGATTCGCTTCGTCCGCGTCCGCTTCCACCACAACCACCGCAAGAACGGATGGGGTCTCGATTTCATTGCAGTTGATGAGAAAGACTATCGCCGACTTTACAAGATCGCCCTGCAATGTCGCCGCGACGAAGAGCCGACCAGCCTGGCTCCCGTGTTGGTCGACGAACAATTGAAACTCCTTTGGCGAAACACGATCGGCTATTTGGAAGGACCGAACCTCAACCGCATTCGCGCCTATGGCGGCCGGGCCAAGCGCGGAGTGCTCCTCACCGGCTCACCGGGCAATGGCAAGACGATGGCCTGCCGATGGATTTGGGAAGCGTGCCGGCTGCGCCACTGGGAGTACCGACTGGTAACGCCGGACAACTACCGCCAGGCGCGTTCGCAAGGTAACGTCGAGGAGTTGTTCAGCGTCGAGCGTCGCGGCATCATCTTTTTCGACGACATGGACTTGGCGCTGCGCGACCGCGAGACGGTTCACGAAACCGAGGACCAGTCCGTCTTCCTCAGTGCGATGGATGGCATCCAGATCAACGAGGGCGTGGTTTTCGTGTTTACAACCAACTGCGACCTCGATTTGATCGATCGTGCCTTCAAACGCCCGGGACGCCTCGACCTCGTGTTGCATTTCAAGGCTCCCGATGCGTCGCTCCGGCGCCGACTGATCGAGCGATGGCACGCGGACATCCGCGGCAACCTGGATGTTGAAACGGCTGTCGCCTCGACCGACGGTTACAGCTTCGCGGAAATCGAAGAGTTGAAAAACCTGCTGGTCATGCATTTCATGGAAACGAGCACATGGAACTGGGGTTGGGCTCTGAAACAGTTCGACATCAACCGCAACGAACTGACCAATCGCCCCAAACGGCACGTGGGTTTCGGAGGCAACCACCCAGTCGTCCGCGGCTTTGCCCGTGGCCACGACGACGGCGATAATTCGTTTTGACGAGATGTTGATCGGGAGGTTCGACCCCAGCGAAAAAAAGCCCTACAAAATGCAGCTAACCACAGAGACACAGAGAGCACAGAGAGGACAAAGCCACTTGCTTCAAAGCACTTTGCTCGGAGAACCAACGAATTTGTCTTCTCTGTGCTCTCTGTCTCTCTGTGATTAGCTGCATTTGTAGGGCTTGGCGACAACAAGCGGCGTGAAGGCTTAGTGCGCCTTGGTAAACGAAGTCGGCCCTGCCGGGAATGGCTGGGCCTGTTGCCCACCATTGAGGGGCGGTGATGCCAGAGGAGGCACGCCGGACGGACCCAGGATCATGGGACCGCCGGCCGCGCCGCCGGCGCAGCAACCCCCGTCGCCGAGGTCAGGGCCTTCGTAGCCCATGGGACCCGACGAACAGGTTTCGCATGGGCAGCGTGGGCCAAAGCCAAGGCGATTGAGGATCTCGCCGTGGCCCACATTACAACAACCACTGAGCAGACCCAAACCCAGTACCAGGGCCGGGGCCGCCAGACGGAAGCGATTCATGAGCGTTCTCCTGTGGAAAGCGGCCCGTAACCGGACGCGAAACGGGCAGGTTGGAGGACGAGACGCCGGACAGACCCTCTGCCGCGGGCGGGCCTAGCCTCTCCGCGCCTCAATCATTCCCCATCCGGCGCGCTTCCGCAAACGTTCCTGAAACAAAAATGGCCCGGAGAAATGAATCTCTCCGGGCCTGATTCGTTTTGTGAACTTTATCGCTACGGTCAGCAAAACCGTTCAACTTGAAATGCGTGGGGCGTAGAGCGTGTAGCGTCGTGCGAGAGGCGAGAGGTGTGCGGCGAGAGCCTCACAGCGCTGTGGCCGGTCTCCGACCGAGTCACGGGCCCCGACCGAAGGTCTCCCTCCCTCACTACGGCAAATTGGCACGCCGTGGCTTAACCGAAACGCGTCGGATAGTACAGGAGACCTTCGGTCGGGGCCCGTGGCTCGGTCGGAGACCGGCCACAGCGCGTGGGGCCCGTGGCTCGGTCGGAGACCGGCCACAGCGCTGTGAGGCTCTCGCCGCTCACCTTTCGCCTCACGCCCCACGGTCCACGCCTCACGCACTTATTTGTCTGCGACCTTGAGCTGGCCACGCAGATATTCCAGTGCTGCTTCCAGTTGACGGTCCTTGAACTCCGGCTTCGTCGGCTCCTTGGGGGCCGGCCGGTCCTTGTCCTTGCGCTGGATGATCTCGAGGTCCCGCTGGTACTCGGCAAGGTCGTCGCGCTCCTTGCGATTGAGCTTGATCTCCTTGTCCGGAGTCACGCCCCACTCGTCTTCGTCCTTGCCGCTCGTGCTCAACTTGTTCAGATTCTTGCCGTTAGGCCGCCAGAACGACGCGGTCGTCACTTTCAGGCTGCCGCCGTCGAACGGTTGAATCGACTGGACGCTGCCCTTGCCGTAGCTGCGTTCGCCCATGATGTAGGCCCGGTTGTGGTCCTGCAAACAGGCGGACACAATCTCGCTGCCGCTGGCGCTGCCGCCGTTAACCATGCACACCATCGGGAAATTGGTCAGATGGATCTTCACCGACGAGTCGAACTTGGTCTCGCGCTTGTTGCGCGGACGGATGGTAACGACGCGACCGTCCTCAATGAACAAGCTGGAAATGTCGACCGCGCTGTCGAGCAAGCCGCCTGGATTGAAGCGGAGATCGAGGATGAAGCCCTTGATCCCGCGCTTGGTCAGGTCGTCCATCACCTGGTATAGGTCGCGGGCGCTGTTGTCCGCGAAAACTGTCAGACGGATGTAGCCGATCTTGTTCTTCTTGTCGATCATGTAGTCCCAGTCGTCGTTCGTCATGCGCTTGATGCCGAGAACGGTTTCGACTTCGACCGGGCCGCGGGTAATCTCGATGACAAACGGCTTGGCAACGCCCTCGCGCTGAATCTCGACCTTTACATTGGATCCCGGCTTGCCCAGGATTTTTTTCACGGCGTCATTGAGCACCATTCCCTTGGTAGGCAGTTCCTCCGTCTTGCTCAGTGGCTTGCCCTCGCTGTCGACTTCACGGATGATCTTGGTGATCAGATCGCCCGCCATGAGCTGCTTGCCATAGGCAGGGCTGCCCTTGATCGGCGTGACCACCATGAGCTGGTCCGTTATTGGGTCGTGACGGATTTGGATGCCGATGCCGTTGAAGTGCGCCTTGATCTCCTGATCGAACTTCTTCTTCGACTCGGGATCGATGTACGTCGTGTACGGGTCGAGGTGGCTCAACATGCGGATGAGCGTGATATCGAGGTCCTTGTGCTCGGCCAGATCCTCGCGCACGCCTAACTTCTGACGCGCGTCGGCCAACAGCACGGCCATATCGGCTTCCTTGAGATTCTTGACGCCGCCCAGTCGCGTGTTGATGTCTTCCGGGATTTTTTCATCGAGCCGGCGGAATAGGTCGGTAACCGCCCAGTTGACCAAGTCCCCCTGGTTCACTTCCTTGACGTAGTTGTTCTTGATGATCTGCGTGACCTCGACCACTTTGGTGGCGTAGTCCACTGCATCGGCACGTTTCAGCTTCGTGGAGGCCATAATGGCTTCCCGGGCCGCCTCGAACTGCTCGGTTGTGTCCTTGCCGTCGACCAGCGCCTGGTACTCCTTGCGGAGCTTTTGCTGCGATTCCAGACGGGGCATGCGCTCGAGCAGGCCTTTGCCCTCTTCGGCCTCGGCCGCATTAACTTTCTTGTCGGCGATCAGCTTTTCAAACTTCGCCAGCCGTTCGTTGGCCATGACGGCTGCCGTGGGGTTTTTCGTCAGGATATAATGGGTGGCCCGGCCACCGAGGACGAAGTGAAATGCTTCCTTCTCCTCCTTGGTTTGGCCGTAAGACCGCGTCAACTCCGGCAACTTCTTGTCCAGGTACTCGGTCAGTTCGTCGACCGTGATGTTGCCGTCCGGCTCGTAGCCGACCTTGTCGGCCTCTCCCTTGAGGCCGTCGAGGATCGCCTGGGCAAAAATGCCGTGGTCCTTGGCATCGACTGGGTTGGCGAGTCCGTTCGTGGCCAGGAAGAGAACTCGGCCCGTGTGGGCCAGGTGCTCTTGGCTGCCGTCGTCGCCGAGAAATTCCTTGTAGGGACTGGTGCCCAGGGTTGGCTCGCCGACGCCGGCAGCCTCACCGGTGTAGCCCTTGAAATTAACGTCAAGGAATGTGCAAAACCGCTCGCTCTTAAGGTCTTTCAAGGCGTCACCCACCTCGGTGGCTGCGAGCGCGTCCTTGTCGCGGCCTTTGAAGGTGGAGTCGGAGGCGAAATAGCAGCGCCGGTCGCCCGATTCGCCGAGGGGTCCGCCCTCGCCGATGAAAGCGAAGACAACGAGGTCACTCGGCTTGGATTCCTTGGCGATCCACTGCAGTGCCTTGAGGATGTTTTCGCGTGTGGCGGGTTGGCTATTCCGCTCTTTGTCCTCCTTGCCCAGGAGGAGCCGGATTTTGTCCTTGCTTACACCGAGATAGTCCTTGTTGGTGAACAGGTCGTAGAGGGCCTGGACGTCGGCTTCCGCGTGGGGTCGGGGCTTGATTTGCTTGTCGGCGTAGTCGCTGATGCCGACGAGGACGACGTAAGGTTGCGGTTTGGCTTCCTCCGCCGCGCGCACCGGTAGTGCAAGCGCCAGCACGCCGATCAGAACGGCGAGCCACCGCATCTTCACAGCCTTGGTCATGGAGTTTCGTTCCTTTCTCAGACACTTTGAACGGGGGAAGCCGCGCCTGCGGAATTGCCCGTCCGGCCACAAGGGACGGCGCCGGCGTGCCATGGTAACACGTAGCAGTTAGTGGGGTAACCGCTTGCCGCCGCCGTAACAACCGGCGTCTCAATCGACGCCAGATTTCATTTAATATTGTGACGAACATTCATATTCAGTCAATCCATTTAGCAGAATCGTTACCGTCAGAGCAGGGTTAGCGGCGACCCGAAGGGGAGCGCGAGCATTACCTGCGCTCCCCTTCGGGTCGCGTCTAATCATTTTTCCACCACTGGCAGCGGCAAATTCCATTCCTTCTCAACATTCCGCGCCTGCGTAATTCTGCAAATTTGGCCAAACTCGCAGGTCGCCGTACAGTCCTTCGACCGCGGCTCCAGCGGAAACATACCCTGCCTAACAAGACCGACGAGCGTTACAACCCAGGTTTTCAGATGTTCACGTAGGTCGCGCCAGCGCCGCGATTCGTCCAACCATAGCACCTGGTTGCGCGCGGGCAACGCGACCTTCGGGCCGTCCTCGTTGACAAGCCAGTAGGCGAGGCCCAGCGGCCGGGCTTGCCGGTCGCGCAGCAGCACTTCCTCAACGGCCAGTGCATACAGCGTCAGTTGCAAGCGCCGGAACTCCGCCAGGTCGCTGCTGGTGTAATGGCCCGACCGGCCTGTCTTGTAATCGATGATCCAGAAACCAACACCGGCTTCCGTCTCTGCCAGATCCACACGGTCGATTCGGCCGCTGATGCGCACTTCAATGTCGTCCACACGGATCACAAGGGGCAAGTTTGCAGGTCCGCCGTCGGCGCCCGGCAAACCGAAATCAACCTCGAAATAGTGTGGCTGCGGCGCGATTCCGCGCTCCCCCCAGGGCTTGAGGAATTTCCGCCACTGGGCCCCATAGCGCGATGCCGTCCGCAGCAACCGTTGTCCCTCGAGACGCCACAGTTCCTTGGACGCATTACTCGGCGCACGGCGGATGTCCTCCTCTACCGCACTCTGGATTTCCATCTGCACCTGCGCGTCAGCCAAGTCGCCAGGCTGGGTAACGCCCTGCTCTTTGAGCCCGCGGTGCAGTCGGGCGAATGCGCGGTGGACTGCCTGGCCGCGACGCGTCACCTCGATCTGTTCGCTTGGCTCCTCCAAAGCCTCCAGACGAAGCACGTGACTGAGGAAGAATCGGAACGGACACGCGACGTAGTCCTCCAGTGCCGTCGGGCTATAAACCTTGTCCGGTCCGAAGGCCTGGCTCAGTTGGGCGACAGTGTTTGGATGCGCCAATCGGCCGTCGTAACTGTTGTGCGACTTTTCGCGGAACCGGCGTCGCTGCAAATCTGCCGCGTCGGCCAGGTTGGCCCGCAAATCGTCGGCCAATTCCACCTTTGCGAGCTTGGTCGGCTCATCACATAGAAACGCCAGGCGGACACGGTATTCCGCCAACGACAGCGGCAGGTCTGTCTCGAAACCGGTCAGGAGCATCTGGCGTTTTTCTGTTTTGATGGCGCCAGGCGCAAAGCAGTCGATTGCCGCGGCGAGGAACGAGCTGGGCAGCAGCGGTTGGCCACGTTCATCAACTGCGGGATAGCTAAAGGTCAGGTGCCTTCGGGCGGACGTGACGACCTGATAAAAAAGCAACATCTCCGCAGCGAGGCTATTGTCTGTGCCCGAAAGATAGAGGCCGGCGTCGCGGAGCTGCTGGCGCTCAGTGTCGTCCAGCAACGATTGCGCGGCGGTAAGGCGCGGAAAGCTACGCTCGCCAAGGCCCATTACGAAAACATGGGGTGCGTGAAGTTGTTGCGAGAGGTTTGCCGACAGGACGCGTACACGGCCTGGACCAAAAGACGTTCGTGGCAAACCGGCCTCGGCGGCGATTGCGTTGAGCCGCCGGAAAAAGGTTCGCCGGTCGAAGATCGTCGCGCCGTCGCGATTAGACCAAGCTGCGGCCTCATCCCACAAACGATATTGAGCGGCGCGATCACGCGGCTCCTCCGAGGCGGTCTGCACGAATCCCATGTCCTCGGCGAATCCACGCAGCCAGGCGATATGTTCGGCGACGCTGGTTTTTGCTGGCGCGGCGTCCCAAGACTGAAAAAAACGCTGCAAAAATGACCGGCAGGCCTGGGCCAACTCGTGTGTGCGCCGTCGCCGCGATTCCTCGGCCTGCTCGTCTTCCAGGCCTGGCTGCTGCTGTTCGGCCCAGCGGCGAACCGCCAACAAATAGGCGTCGCGGCCGCGCGGTTCGCCGAGCAGTCGCAGCAAAATCTCTGCCTGTTCGGGCCGCTGCGGATCGTCAACCTCGTGCCACCCTGGGCGGAAGTAGACATTGCGGAGCAACGCGGTCACATCGGCGAAGGGCCAATCGTCTTCCGGCAAACGCGCGGCACGCAGCAGGGCCGCGACCGCAGGGTTGCGCGTCAGCGGTTCCGTGCCGTCCATCTCGAATGGGATGTCGTATTCCGCGAAAACTTCCCCTACCAGGTCGGAATAAGGTTGAACGTCTCGTAGCGTCACGAGTATGTCCTCGGGCGCTGTACGATCTTGCAACAACTGCCTTATCCTCCGGGCGACCAGCCGTGTCTCGCCGAGCATGCCTGGCGCTTCAAGGATGTCCAATCCCGACAGGTCGTGGGCAATCGTGACCCGGCGAAGTGGCCGAAACAACTGCTGCCGTAGGTGAGTTAGCCCGGCGGGCATGTCGGGAGTGAAATTCGGTTCGCGGATTTCGGATGTCGCATTTGGTGCCAATCGTTGGACATGCTGCGCGTTAGCCCGCGGCCGGCTAAACAGCTCAGCGCGGTCATCGCCGGCCTCGTCGGGGAGGCTAATCCACACTTCGTCGACCCTGTCCGCCAGGAGACCTAGCGTTCGGTGTTGCAGGCGCGCGAAGTCAGTGAAGCCGTCTACATAGACTGCACCAATTGATTCAAAGGGCTGCCAGTATCCGCGCTGCAACAGATCGAGTGCGCTACGTCCCCTGTCTTCGGCGTCGTGCCAATGCTGCTGCCGCAGCTTTTGCTCGTAACGGGCGAAGATCTGGGAACATTGGCGCTGTTTGCGGGTGATTTTCCCGGATTGGTACATGGCACGGGCCAGCTGGCTCGCCGTCACGTCCTCGCGTTTCAACTCGGCGATCAAGGCCAGCACGCTGTCGGAAAAGCCGCGGGTCTCCCGCACTGCGGTGAAGTGCGACAACTCCCCGGAGTCCTGCAAGTGTGCGATAATCTCGTCCACCACCAATCGGCGCTGCGCCCCCGACAACGGCCGTGTCTTGGGATCGTTAACCCGCAAAATCTCCTCGAAAAAATCGGCAAAAGTTAGCAGCCGGGCTCCCCAAAGACTTGCGATCCCCTGAAGGAGGGACGACCGGGCCTCCTCCACGGCGCGGCGCGTCGGCCCAATCCAAAGTGCAGAGCCCGGGGCAGCTTTGGCGCGGTCCCGAAAGCGACGGAGCAGCTCTGGAGTCTTGCCCGCTCCGGCCGGGCCGCGAACAATGTGTACGGAGGCCGTCATTTGGTCCTTCCTTGAAACGCCATGGAACTGCGTCAATCGTGGCACACCTATGCATATACCGATTTGCACCGCGAGTCGGCTAAACGAAGCAAATGGCACCTATTTTGCTGACTTACGAAGCGAGCTGAAGAAAGCTGCCAATACGGCTTCCGGTACCTTGAAAAGTGAAGCCGAGAAAGAGAGATAACCGTGTATTTCCCTGACTTGATGTATTTTGTGTTTCTGGCACCCGGTATTTTGCTGACCCTTTGGGCCCAATATCGTGTGAAAAGCGCCTACGCCGAGGCGTCGCGAATTCCTTCGGAAAGCGGCTACAGCGGTGCGGCGGCGGCCCAGGCCGTCATGCACCAGGCTGGCGTCGATGGCGTCCAAGTCGAGCCGGTGGACGGGTTCCTTTCGGACCACTACGTGCCCGGCGAAAAGATATTGCGCCTGAGTCCCGACGTATACTCCGGCCAGTCGTTGGCCGCCCTCGGCATCGCCGCCCACGAGTCGGGCCACGCCATACAGGACGCACGCCGCTATCCCCTGCTCGTCGTTCGCAACTTGCTGGTACCGCTCGCCGGCATCGGCAGCAACATCTCATGGATCCTGATCCTTGCCGGGTTCTTGTTAGGTTGGTTGGGCCTCGTCAAGATCGGCATCCTGGCCTTCTCGCTGGTGGTGCTGTTCCAGCTGATCAACCTGCCCGTGGAATTCGATGCCAGCCGTCGAGCACGCATCGCTCTGGTGGATGGCGGTCTGATCACGCCGGAGGAAGACGTTTATGTGGCTAAAGTGCTGAATGCCGCGGCGCTGACGTACGTTGCCGGTACTTTGACCAGCGTACTGACGCTGCTGTATTACCTGTTTCGCTCCGGCCTGCTTGGCGGCCGGCGGGCAAGTTGAGAGCACGCGGCGCGAGCAAGTGCTGCTCTCCAGGCACTTGCTCGCGCCGCGTGCTCTAGAACATCAATTAGTCTCGGGGTCCAGCTCTTTTGCCTTCAACTGTTCGACGCCGGCAGGGCGGGCGACATAAATCTCGAATTTCGACCCGGTCGTCGCGGCGGCGCCGACACGACCTTTGACATCCAGCGCCAGGAAAGCGACCTGCGCGGGATGGACGCCACGGCGCACCGCGACCGCGTTTGCCTTGCGAACTGCCAACTCACACGCTTCCTGCGGGGTCTTTCCGGCTCGCATCGCCTCGGCAATGATCAAGCTGCCGCCGATGCGAATGATCTCCTCGCCGACGCCGGTGGCACCGGCCGCCCCCGCCGTGTTGTCAACGTATAATCCCGATCCGATGAGGGGCGAATCGCCGACCCGGCCTGGCAGCTTGTGCGCCAGGCCGGACGTCGTGCACACGCCGCCGAGCAAGCCCTTTTTGTCGAGCGCGAGGACGGTTACCGTGTCGTGATTGTCCGGGCTGGATGCCGGCGGCTTGGGCTTGGGTTTCATCTTTTCCCACTCGGCAACGCTCTCCGGCGTGTGCAGCGTCTCTAGCGGGAAGCCTTGTTGGATGGCAAACTGCTTGGCGCCGGCTCCGACGAGCAAGACGTGCGGCGTCTTCTCCATAACCTTGCGGGCGACAGCCGCGGCGTGGCGGACATTTTCCAGGCCCGCAACCGCACCACAGGCGAGCGTCGTCCCATCCATCACACAGGCGTCGAGGGTCACATCACCTACCGCGTTGCCGATGCCGGCATAACCGACGGAGTGAATTTTGGGGTCGTCTTCGATGGCCTGGGCGCCGGCGACGGCTGCGTCGAGCGCGGGCTTGCCGGCCTCCAATAGCGGTGCCGCGACCTTTACGGCCTGTTGACCAAAGGACCAGGTGGCAATCACGACATAGTCCGGCATGGAGTGTTCCTCGGGGTCGGTGGCAAGATCGCGAACAGTAGTGGCCGCGCTGTCAACCGTGCTACTGTAGTGGAGAAACCGTATGTGGGGCAGCGTTTTTTTCCGAAATCTTGCAACAGTGCGTTGTTGCGCAGCTGCTAGCGAGGCGGCACGCAATCCTCGTGGAGAGGGTTTTCTCGGCCAAAAAGAGGCATTTTTCGCAGAAATAGTGAAAAAGCCCTGGATTTCAGGGATTATGCAATTGACTTTCCTTCCCAGCCTTTCTACTCTCCCACTTGACGTGTCGATTGTGTCTGTTCCGATCCAAGGATTCGAGGAAAACGATGGCCGACAACAAAGCCGCGAGCAAGGCGAAGAAGCTCACCAAGACC
>Ga0206798_1032_pt1 | contig 26775 bp, 21 predicted proteins | sample Alteio_BWOrgCont_66_FD_152893 | JGI IMG/M metagenome (GOLD analysis project Ga0206798, IMG submission 152893) | Enriched cells from forest soil in Barre Woods Harvard Forest LTER site, Petersham, Massachusetts, United States -... | ecosystem: Environmental > Terrestrial > Soil > Temperate forest >...
CGTAACGTTTACTCCCCCGTACAAGTCTGCGAAGTAAAGCGAAATCGCAGTCGCAATCGGCTCCCGAGGGCGTGCTTGCCGGTGGCGCTTGATCTGCCAATGATTCTGGTGGTCGAATAGGTATATCCGGTTATGGTCGGGGCTTGCTTGAATCCGCAGTGCCTTATCGATCTGGGCACCAAGCCTTAGACCAAGTAACTTGCAAGCTCAGTTTGGGCACGATCAAGATCTTCAGGCAGGCCAATGTCGAGGAAAAAACCATTCACCGGATATGCTGCGGGAAGCAGGCGACCGATTTCCCGCGACAGGACGTCTGACTCGAATGAGAACGTTTCGGGTAGCGCCTGCGGCCACTCAAATCCTTTTCCAATCACATATGCGCCGGCGTTGATCCATCCCGGACCTGAACGGCCCTTCTCTTCGAAGCCCACAATGCGGTTTTCGTTAGTCAGCACCCGACCATAGCGTGCAGCATTTTCAACCTGAGCAATCGCGATGGTCAAGTTCGTCCTCTCAACCGCGTGAAAATGGAGCAATGCTCCATAATCGGCGTCGAGAAATGTATCGCCGTTGAGCACGAGCACCGATTCTTCCCTGGCCTTTTGAAGAGCCAGCCGGATTGCGCCTCCGGTGCCAAGCGGAACAGATTCGATAGCGTATTCCAGGTGCATCCCATTGAATGAAGATCCAAAGAAATCCTGGATCACTTTATGAAGATGGCCAACGGAAAGCACAACTCGTGGGCATCCGGCGCGCTTGAGTTGATTGAGGAGGATTTCAAGAAAGGGCCGGCCGGCTATAGAAACCATTGGTTTGGGCACGCCATTCAATCTACCGGACAGGCGGGTCCCGAATCCGCCGGCGAGAACAATCGCTTCCATAATTGGCTACTCCACCGCGCGACGTATTGCGGCGCCCGATGCAAGTGGCGCACCGAAGTAGTAGCGCTCCACCATAAGGCAGTAAATATGCTCGAGGGCGAGATGCGCCTGCTGAATATACATGGTTACCGACGAAGGAATCGCGATCATGTAGTCGCACAGCGGCGTCATGCTGCCGCCAGTGGCGCCGCTCAATCCGATGGTTGTGATGCCGGTTTGGCGACAGAGTTCAAGCGCACGAAGGACATTGGGGGAATTACCCGAAGTGGAGATCCCCATGAAGACATCGCCGGGCTGGCCCAAAGCTTCGATCTGCCGCGCGAAGACTCTCTCGTAGCCATAATCGTTGCCGATCGCGGTGAGTATCGAGCTGTCTGTGGTGAGCGCAACCGCCCGCATGGCTGGCCGATTTTCGACGAGGCGGCTGACAAACTCCGCCACCAGGTGCTGCGCATCGGCTGCGCTACCGCCGTTTCCGGCCACCATCAGCTTGCGTCCGTTGCGCAGCGCAGAAGCGGTGATTTGCGCAGCCTCAGCTAAAGTCGAATGCAGTTGAGAGTTCTCGCTAACGGCCTGGATGACGCGCATGCCCTCAATGAGTTTGTCTTTTACCAAGTCCATTACGGTACCCTCCATGCGTGTGCTCCCTCGGCGGTAAAGTTGCATCCGTAAGCCAAACCGCCCTCATGACTGGATTGTAATGCCGCCGCAACATTGTCCTTTTGGATTGGGTCGGTGAGGAACATCATGAATCCACCGCCGCCCGCCCCGGAGATCCGTCCGCAATATGCGCCCGCGTCGAGTGCGCACGCATATAAACGATCGATACGCTCGTTGGTGATACGGCTGGCCATGCGTTTCTTCGACTCCCAACTGCTGCGCAGCACATCGTGCAACCGCTGAAAGTCCCCGCGCAACAGGCTTTCCTTCATATGGAACGCTTCTTCTTTGATGGAGTGCATTGCATCCAACGCTATCTCGTTCCGTTCGCGCACATTCCGCGACTGCTCCTGAATAATGTCCTCTGATGCGCGCGAGTTGCCTGTGAAATACAAGAGCAGCGACGCTTCGAGTTCAGAGATTACCCAATTCTTCACGCGCAGCGGGTTCACCAGGACGTGGCCGTTCGAGCCAAACTCCATGAAGTTGAATCCGCCGAATGCCGCCGCGTATTGATCCTGCTTGCCGCCCTGCAAACCTGCTTCTTCCCGCTCTATCACAAATGCAGTATGAGCCAGCTCGTAATCGCCTAGCGGTAAATTCAGCAATTCAACGTACGCTGCCAGCATAGCGACGACCAGCGTGGAAGAAGAGCCGAGCCCTGAGCCCGGGGGCACGTCGACGCGTGTGCTCATGCGCAGGCTTAACGGTTTTCCGTGGTTGAAGTTCTTCACAACGTGGTTGTATACGGCCTTAAGCAGATTCAGTCGACCACCGGGTTCGAGGAATTCGGATGCAGGATAAGACTCGTGCGCGCGCAGATCGGCAGAGGCAAACTCCACCTGACCAGTGTTGAGCGGCTCCAATCCGGCGTAAGCATAGTAACTGATGGTCGCATTCAGAATCGCACCGCCAAACTCGTCGCAGTAAGGTGAGACGTCGGTCCCGCCTCCTGCCAGACCAAGCCGCAATGGCGCTCTTGAGCGAATCATCGTACCTTCCAGGCGGATTGAAAGATCATCAGGCCGGCATTTCTGGCCGGACCGAGTTATTTGAGAACACTGACAGCAGCCGAGCCCAAAGCAAGCTGCGAGAAAACCTGCGACCAATCGATTAAGCTGCGCAGCGCCGTGGGGCGGAGGGTCTTGTCGGGAACCACAATTGTGTCGCCCGGGTTGAGCCTCAAGTCGGTAAACGACTGCTTAAAGAACCCAGAGCCTCCGGGATGTGAGCGGCTAATGACTGAGCCATCGGCCCTGACCAGGAAAGCATGACCCCAGTCGGCATTTCGATTTTCGCCGCCTGCCAGGCGGAGGTAATACGCGAGTGTCCGTCCCTGCTGGAACAGAAATGTGTTCTGGTCGTAAACTGCCCCGACCACGTTCACATTTCCAGGCGCGAAGGGCACCACGAACTTGTCTCCGTTCTCAAGGTTGATATCCGGGATATCTTCGATTTTCGAACTCTCAGCGTCAAATCGAAAAACGATGCGACCAGTGGCCGTCATCTGGCTCAGGCGCGAAATCATCTGCTGGGTCACAGTCTGCGACGCCGTCACATCCGATGTGCCCCCCGAAGCGGAAGGCGAAAGAGCGAGAGCTTGTGTGCCCCGCTCAGCGTCGAGGGTTAATGTGCGCACGTAATCGTCGAGCCGCTGCTGTTGTAGTATCCGAGCTGACTGACGCGTGAACTCTGAACCATAAAGATACGCCTGCGGAGTAAGTCCCCCTGCCTGGCGCACAATGTCACGCAAAGTTTCGCCGGGCTTGACGCTGTAATAGCCGGGGTGTACGAATTCACCCTCCAGATCGACATACTTAGTCTGCAGTCCGAGCGGTTCGCGGATGTCGGCCTGCGAGAAAATGGTCACTGTATCGCCGGGTTGCAAATCCAGATTTGCTGCGGAGTCGTGATCGAGCACCAGCTTGCCTAAATCGAAGGGGATGAGTGATGGCTTCAAAGAATTGGGATCGACCCGCTCGATAACCGCGTAACTCCAGTCAATCTGATTATTCGACAACGTGACGCGGTTTTGCTGCGGCGATTGCGGCGAACTGGTATCAGAGGGCCGGCTTACTTCCGCGGCAAGCGTTGCATTCGATCCCCGCTGGGTTGATGACTGGTTCCCATTTCTTGGAAAGTTATTGTCATTGCCTGAAGAGCCTGATGACTTCTGGTCTTGCGGCGTCAAAGCATTGGTAATCGCGGTTTGAGAGGCTGCGTGGGTTGCCTCAGGAGTATCGGCTTGCAGCGGCGTAGTCTGCTGCTTCTCTCCCAAAGTGGAAACCCCGGACTCGAACTCGGGCGCCGGCAAACCGAGGTGGCTTCGCTTCCACCAATAGTCGCGGCTTGTCAGTGAGTCAACATCCGGGATAAGGTCGCTCAACCGCATACCGGCATGCCAACTGAACCGTCCAGGGTTGGCTACGTTTCCGCGAAGTGTCACCACGTTGTTATATGCGGGAATGATCGGATCGATACGAAGGATATCGCCATCTTCGAGCGCTGTTGCCAGCCCGGTAGCGTTGAAGTCCACCTGAATTACGCCTCTTAACTGGTGCTGCGCCACTCGTTCGAGCGTGATGCGGGAATTTGATGCAACTGCCGAGGTTTTACCTGCCATCTCTACCAAGTCGGCCACCGTCTCAGCACTTCGCAGCTCATAGATAGCGGGGTCCCTCACGCTTCCAGTTATCGCAACTTCCGGTCCGGCCGGTGGTATGAAAATTACATCTTCCGGACGCAGCCGCAGATCGTTCGATTTGTCTCCGCGGATCAGTAATGCGTACAAATCGAAATCTGTAACGGTCTTTCCCTCGCGCTTAAGCAAGACGTGGCGCAGCGAACCCTGCGGGGAAGGACCGCCCGATGCAAACAACGCGTCAACGAGCGAGCTCAACGAACTAATGGTGTATGCTCCAGGACGCCTCGCCTGCCCAGAAACATAAATCTGCATCGATCGAATCCGGCCGATATCGACCGACAAGTCGAAATTGCGATAGATCCTGGCTACTGCCGCGCGCAAATGCTGATCGACTTCTGAAAACGGGAGCCCCGCCACTTGCACTGTTCCAACTTGGGGCAGATAGATATTACCGGATCGGTCGACACGCAGGTTCCCGCTGAAGCTAATCGGGCCCCAGATGCGGACCCGCAACTCGTCGTCCGTGCCAATCACATAATCCGGCGGAACCGGGACCTGATCGCTGGGAGCAAATGTGGAGGGGACCCGCCGAAACAAATCTTCTCCATATATCTTCAAAAACTGTCCGGTAGTCTCCCCAACAAACTTCTGGAATTCGGTCGGTAAATCGGGGGGGAACTGCGACGCCTGCAAACGTTCTCTTTGCCTAGCTTGATCGCTCGCCGTTGCGCCTTCTGGAGAGACCGTTCCTATTCTGCCGGGAACAGGAACGCCCGTATCGCCATAAGGACTCCCCTGCGGCGTCTGCTGTTGATTCTGCTGATTCTGCGAGCAATCCCCGCCCAAGGCCAGCATCTCATCGGTACACCCGGTAGAGCCTTGCTGGGACTGCCCCTCACCGGCGGCTCCCGGAGTCGTGCTTTGGGAATAAACCCCTGGAATTCCGATTGTGGCGAGGAGTGCGCAGCAAAGCGAAAGGCGATTGACCATTGTCCTCCTATTTTCAAGGATTGAACCAAGGGCTCGCAACTAACTTCTCTGCGTAATTCAAGGACTATTGAACCGGGAGCAGATCACTTGAAAGTGGGGATTCCGCGGGCCGACTTCCAGTGACGGAGGATCAATAGCCACTACCAGTGAGGGGCGCTCTACGCAGGGCACTTTCTCGTTTAAGGAAATTCAACATTGAGCAAGTTGCTGATTCTAAACTTCAAAAGCGCGCTAAACAAATAACAAAAGCACGTACGAGTAGTATTATGTTTGCGTCATTATTGCAAGAGGTGATGTTACGGGCCTGTTTCGAAAGACACTCTGGATGATGGCGAATGTTTCCTGGGCTCCCTTTCGCGATCAGATCTTCGATCATAGGGCCCGGTACAACCGCCAGGCCGCCGCGACTGGATGGAGCATTGAAGGCCGGTCGGCCGCGGAGTTTTACTGGGGCCAATATCGATCTGAAAATAAGCTTGAATTGGCAGAGTTTATTTCCGAAAGATTTGCACAAGATAGGCTCACCATTTTTGAATTCGGTTGCCACTGCGGGAATGTGCTGCGGTTGCTGGATGAAACGCTGAGGGCAGACATTGTATTTACGGGCCTTGACCCAAACTCTGACAATCTGGACTTTGCGCGGCGAAAGTTTGAATCGACAGGGCAGGCCTGCAAATTCCTGGTGGGCGATGAGAACGATCTGGACCGTGTGAACCAAGGGCAAATGTACGACTTGTTTGTGGTAAGTAGCGTTTTTTACAGCATGAGTCCGCGGGGAGTTCGGCAAGTGCTTGCGAGTGCCCGGAAGTGCAGCCGTCACCTGATCATTGCCGATGACATCTCGTCTATAGATCGGCGTTCATCCACTTTTAAAGAGTGCTTCAAACATCCGTATCGTCGACTCCTGAAGGAATCAGGTTTCGAAATCGTCGCCCAAAGGTCATTTGTGCATCCGAAAACGGCGTATACGGGTGTCCTGCTGGCAGTTCCTTATGAGCAGCGGGACTTAGCGCTGTGAGTTTTAGAGGCCGCGGCGAGTACAGATGAAATGAACTTCGAACCGTAGGGCACTATGCAGAATTCGGGTGGGGTGGGCGGAAGCATACCGGCGGCGCATTGATGCCTTCGAGCCCGTTCAGGAACACGAACCCAGTTGGATGAGAGCCGAACTTGTTGACCCGCTCGGAGATACGATAGAGTGAGCATAAATGGTGAAGGTAATTGTCCCTACGCTGAACGCCGCCAATGATTGGGCACAATTTGCTCCTGCGCTGCTGGCCTGCGTCAGGCCGGAGCAAGTGCTAATCGTCGACTCGGAGTCGACGGATAGAACGGTGGATCTGGCGCAAGCGGCTGGGTTTCAAGTGTGTTCTCTGCCGCGGGCAGACTTTAACCATGGAGGCACCCGGCAGAAGGCCGCTGAAATGCTGCCCGACGCCGAAATTCTGGTATTCATGACGCAAGACGCGGTGCTGGCCGGGCCCGATGCCCTGGCAAATCTGGTGACCGCCTTCGACGACCCGCATGTGGCAGCAGCGTGTGGCCGGCAATTGCCCAGGCCGGGAGCCAAGGCCATCGAGGCCCATGCGCGCAACTTCAACTATCCGGCGACATCTGAAGTGCGCGCCCTCGAACATCGGCTGCAACTGGGAATCAAGGCAATCTTCCTCTCCAACTCGCTGGCCGCATACCGCCGTTCTGCTTTGATGGGCGTCGGGGGGTTCCCAACGAATGTGATATTCGGCGAAGACACGATTACCGCGGCCCGCCTGCTGCTTGCGGGCTACAAAATCGCGTATGTTGCTGAAGCATGCGTCCACCATAGTCACGCATATACGCCGACGCAAGAATTCAAACGCTACTTTGACGTTGGAGTAATGCATAGCCGTGAGCGCTGGTTGCTCGAGGAGTTTGGACATGCGAACGGAGAGGGCAAGCGTTTTGTACTTTCCGAGATGCGCTACCTGTGGCAACGGAGTGCGTGGCAGATTCCATCGGCTGTATTTCGCACCGGAATCAAGTTTCTCGGTTACCGGATGGGCCGGATTGAGGCGCGGCTAACGCCAGGACTCAAACGACATTTGAGCATGCATTCCAAGTTCTGGTCGGAACCGGTTTCTAACCCCGTTATGAGAGCGGATTCCAGGCCCCACAGTTGTGTCGGGCTTTCAGAGACTGAAGTAAGTGGGACTAAATGTGGGATGCAAAAACTTTCAGTGCCGGCTTCCGAAATGCCTTTCACTTCCAACGGCAGCCGCGGCGTGATGACCCGAAAGGGCTAATGTGAGACTGGGCGGGCGCATCTGCAGCTATTTCAAGATCGGGCATTCGAATTGGTTCTCTCTGCCAATGCTGATCACTGGATTTGCCATCTTTATTGGAGCTTGTAATCAGTCCCCATCTTCAGTAACTTCGGTCAGTGTTTCCTGCGCACCAGTCTCTATCGATCAGGGTGCGGTATCCAGGTGTGAAGTTTTGGTCAGGGGCGTTGGAAGTTTTAATTCCGGCGTGCATTGGAATGCCAGTGAGGGGACAATCGACGCAAGCGGGCAGTACACGGCTCCTTCCCTCCCTGGAACAGTAACCATCACGGCAACCAGCATCGAAGACCAGATATCGGGTCAAGCCAGCCTTACGGTTGCCTCCGTCGCGATCCAAATTTCCCCATCCACGGCATCGGTCGAAGCGAACCAGTCCGCCGAGTTCACCGCATCCGTGACAGGAGCGAGCAATACTGCTGTCACGTGGACAGTGAACGGCATCGCCGGCGGAAGCAGTGCAACCGGAACAATCTCGGCTAGCGGCCTCTATACGGCTCCCTCTTCGGTGCCCAGCCCGGCAACCGTCACCGTAACCGCAACCAGCCAGGCTGATGGAACCAAGGCCGCGTCCGCTGCCGTCACAGTGACTCCGGTGCCCATAGTAGTGACGATAAGCCCGACGGCCGCAACTGTGGCGGGACTAACCTTTCAGCAATTCACCGCATCCGTAACCGGATCAAGCAATACCGCAGTCGCCTGGACAGTAAATGGCATCGCAGGCGGGAACAGCGCGATCGGATTGATTTCACCGACCGGCCTATATATAGGCCCAGCATCGGTGCCAAGCCCCGCAACTGTTACCGTAACCTCAAGCAGCCAAGTGGACGGAACCAAATCGGCCTCTGCTGTGGTAACAGTCACTTCCCCTCTCCCGCCCGTATCGGTCAGCGTAACGCCAGGTACAACCAGCGTGGACACTTCAGGCACGCAGCAATTCACAGCATCAGTGAGCGGAGCCAGCGATGCTGCAGTCTCGTGGGAAGTGGAAGGCATCGCAGGCGGGAACAGCACGGTCGGCACGATCTCCCGCTCCGGCCTCTATACCGCGCCCTCATCGCTGCCTACCGCATCGTCGGTTATGATCACGGCTACCAGCGAGGCAGACGCAACCAAATCCGGTTCAGCGGTTGCCACGTTCATTCCAGCTTCTGTGCCGCTCTCGATCGCAATCACTCCGACGTGGGCAAGCGTGGGCCTGCTTGCAACCCAGCAATTCACGGCATCAGTTACAGGAACGAGCGATACCGCAGTTGTGTGGACCGTAAACGGCGTCGTTGGGGGATACGGGCCGTCGGGAACAATTTCAACCACCGGCCTTTATACCGCGCCGTCGGTCATACCATCACCGGCCGCTGTTACAGTGACGGCAACCAGCCATGCGGATCCCACTCAATCCGCTTCCGCCACTTTCACTCTTGCGCCTTTAGTTTCCGCGGATTCATTTGGCTGCGCCGGCGACGGCGTCACCGATGACTCCGCGTGCATTCAATCTGCCTCCACACTCGCTGCGGGAACAACCCTGGAGTTGGGGACCTCGAAGAATTACGTCATCACCCAGGGGTTGCAACTGCCTGACAACATCACCCTGGAAGGGAACGGATCTACTTTGACTTTCCAGGTAGACGGCGAGACCCAGGACCTGATGCCCGGAAACAACAACATACTGCACAATCTGACCGTGGTGAACAACGGGACCAATCCCGCAGGCTCAGGGAATTATCAGGCGCCGATTCTGATAGGAAACTTCGGTCATGGCGTAGGTGTTGCAAATGTTCTGATCGACGGCGTCACGATCAATTCGAATCGGCCCCAGGGGGACGCTCTGATGATCACTGGAGACTCCCATAATGTTTTCCTTCACGCCATCGCCATCCCCGACAACGCATTTATCAGTTCGGCAATCGAACTGCATTGGGGTGGCCAGCCGACTACCTCCTCGCCGCAGGTGACATTGCCGCACGACGTCTATCTGGATGGCCTCACGGTCGGTGGAATGCGATTCACGAACACCTGGGGCGCCGTGCTCGACCTGGTTTCGACTTATAACGTAGTCGCCAAGAACATTCAAGCTGCGAATGTGCAGCGCGGTGTTGTGGTTTCGCCAGGTGACTACGCCGATGAATACACAGTGCCGTATGAGAAGGGTAATCTGGGCAAGAACATTTCCGTTAGTAATGCCGTATTTAACGGCGCCAATGTAACTGGAATCGATATCGACAATTTTTCCGTCTGGGGGCTGCTGCTGGCCAACGTTACCATCACGACGACGCAGGGGTCAGCCATTGCAACGGTCAACAACCCTTCAATGTTGCACGTTGGCCAAGTCATCGAAGTCGGAGTCGTAAACACCAGTACTAATCAGCAGTACCAGATTGAGAGTATCGACGGCGATCAGATCACGCTTGACGTGCCCGCTATCGAGAGCGTTGAGAACGTAACAATCTACGGGGATGAGACGATCGAACCGGCGGTCTTCAACAACATTATGGTTACAGGCACAAATACCCCAGATAACGTAGCCGGCCTATATTTGCAGGGATCGGGCGTTACAGTTCGAAATTCCACTTTCACAAACTTCAGCCTGAATGGCATAGGATTTGGCGATTGGGCCAACGACAACAACGTCGAGAACTGTGTTGTTTCTGGAAATGGCCGATCCGGCATATGGGAAGACCGCGTGGGGCGGGCGCACAGAAACAGATTCGCGAATTGCAACATCTTTAACAATAATCAAGGAGGCAACACCGATCGCAAAGCTGCCTCCGGCATTTTCTTGTCTTCCGATGCCGCGCTGATCGAAGGAAACACAATTGGCGTGTCAGGAGACAGTCAAGTCTACGGCATCGCAATAGACAATACAGCGACGAAGACCATACTTTTGGATAACGCGATTGTGAATGCCCAGGACGCCGCAATCGAAAATGGGTATGGTTCAAGCATCATGTACCAAATGCTGACGCTCTCCCAGGGAAACACGGGACCCTCCGGCGTTCCTTTCACGGTGTCGCCAGGAACGCCGCTGCTCGACAGCATCTCAGCCGAGGGAGGCATTGTGTTTCATTACTTTTCGCCACCCACAAGTGGGACCTACACATTTCAGATTGGCGATAAGGTTGTGAATACAAACACCTACTTTGGAACGCTGGGCATTGCCGATTGGTTTTGCACCACCTCGACCTCCCCGTGCGTATGGAGTCCGGAAAACATCGCACCGTAGCGCACGCTCCGCACTGCTCCTGCGGCTCAATTTGACTGTGAGCCGAACGCTTTGGAGTACGCGGTAACTTCTCTTCAAAAACGTCCGGAAATGCCATGCTGCTCGTTGCTGTTAAACTATTGACTGAGAACTGATAATGCTTAGAGTGCTGGCGAGAAACACGCTCTCCAACGGGGGAGCACTTGTGGCAAAAGTCGCCATCAACTTCATGCTGACACCCTTTCTGATTCTGCATCTGGGAAGGGCACTCTACGGCGTTTGGATTCTGCTGATTTCGTTCAGCGTTTCAGGCACGCTTTCGCTGCTTTCCTTGGGAGTGCAGTCAGCTCTCATCAAGTATGTGGCCGAGTATCATGCGCTGCGCAAGCAAAAAGAACTGAACGAGTTGATCAGCTCCACTCTGCTGGTCTATGCGGGCATGGGCCTTTTCGGCGCCAGCGTACTCGTCGTCTTTTCTCATCTGTGGTTTACGCACTTTTTCGTGATCCCCGCAGCCCATCAACAAACTGCAAAACTGATGCTGGACCTGATGGCCATTCAAGTGCTGTTCGAGCTTCCGTCCCTGTGTTTTGACGGCATTCTCGGAGGGGTTCAGCGTTATGACATTCTTGCCGCCATGGATGTTGGCAAAACGGCGCTTTTGGCCGGATTGTTTGCTATTGCCCTGTTGAATGGCAAGACTGTCATCTTCCTCTCCATCATCACCCTGTTGGTTACGCTGGTCTATTCACTGGGCTTGATCCTCTTCGCCAACCGCGAATTGCCTGAGTGGCGACTCGTAGCCAAGTTCGACCGCAAGCAGGTATTCGAGGTGCTTGACATGACCAAGGACCTGTTCATCCTGCGGCTGAACGGCATTATCTATAACAACATGGATAAGATGATCATTGCCGCCGTTCTTACTACCACGGCCATTACAGATTACGACATCGGCAATCGCATCCATTCAATGGCATTGATGGTCCTTGGTCTGGCGGGAACAGTTGTCATACCGGCAACATCCGCGGCCCAGGCGCGCAGTGAACACGACCAGATCCGCACGCTCTTCCTCAAGGGGACGAAGTATACGCTGGCGATGACTTTACCGGTGATATGTGCGCTGTTTGTGCTCTCGGGATCGTTTATCCGCTTTTGGATTTCTCCGCAGTATGTAGGCGCAGCGCTCTATGCCCGGCTGTTCCTTTCCTACCTCCTGTTTTGGGTAATGACCGGCGTTGGCTGGAATATGCTGATAGGGGTCCGTGAGACCAAGCCAATCGTCAGGATCCAAATCATCTCAGTAGCGATCAATCTCGCGCTATCCATTCTGCTGATTCACTTGATTGGGATCAAGGGCGTGATTATCGCCACGATCATTGGCAACCTGGTCGCCTTTGTGCCCTACATGCGCCTCATGATGAAGAATTTCGATGTGTCTCTGAGACAGTTATTCTCAGAAGTAGTCTTCACAACCTATCCGCAGGCCTTGGCCAGTACCGGTTTCCTTGTGCTGCTAACGTACCTCTGGAGACCGGGATCCATCGTAGGTGTTGCCATGCAGGCGATCATCTCAGTCGCTTTGTACATTCTTTTGTTTGTTGTCACTGGAATGGACCGGTCGGAGAGGACCAGGATTGTGTCACTGATCTCGTTGCGGTTGGGAAAGACGATTGGCTCCGAAGCATAAACCGGCGTGTGTGGCAGCAAAGCTGCTTAAGACATGATCGCGAAGTACTAGCTCAAAAGCACTTGCTCATAGCAGCGCTCGAGCGCCTCGATATGATGATCCATCGTGAATGGATTGGCCCAGTACTTCTCATAGGCGCCTGCTCCCAGGCGGCGGGCTGTTTCCGGGGCCTCAAGAAGACGCAGCTTGGCGGCAAGGTCCTGCTCGTCTCCGCCACGGAACCATAGTCCTGTTCCGCCATCAACCACCATCTCTCTCGCGGCTGTGACATCGGAAACAATGCACGGCATGCCCAGCGCTGCCGCTTCCTGCACCACCAAGCCTTGTGTCTCGTACCACACGGAAGGAAAGACCAGCGCGCGGGCCTGCCGCATATGCTGCCTTACGCCTTCGCTGTTTAGCCACCCTGTTATTCGGGCCTGCGGGTTGCACGCTTCCACGCGTTCACGCCACAAGCCTTCCCCAACCAGCGTGATGGAGACACCGGCACACTGAGCAGCCCTGACTAGCGGCAGTACACCCTTTTCAGGTGCGATGCGCCCAACAAACAGAAACCCGGAATTCTTGCCAACATCGGTTGCGGGCGCATACGCAACATCGATCGGGTTGGGCACTCGGTAGACTTTGCAATCAGCGGACAGAAATGGCCGGAGGATGCCTTCGCTCAGGTCGGAGATGGAAATGAAGTGGCGCACTTGTCCGGGGATATGACCGATATCTCTTTGGACAAACTGGCGCCCGATCCGCCAGAGTTTCTGGGTGTAACTTGTACTGTCGCAGTTAGTCAGATTGCAAGCCATCGACAGTGGATGGCGATAGCATATCTCCTGCTTCTGATAGTCAAAGAATCCGCCGTTTGGACAAGCTAGAAAATAGTCATGCATCGTAACTACAACCTTGAAGTTCCGCTCGATCGCGGTGTGGAGCGCAGCCGACGATAAGGCCTTGGTCCAACCGTGCACATGAACAATCGTGTTCCTGGGGTCGTATTCACTGAGAAGGAACGAGAGGGCATCACTAGCCGTTCGATTCCAGAGCCCCTGGTATGCTGCACGAGCTCTCTGTGGATCGGAGCGAATCTCCTTCTGACCAGTGCACACTACGCGGATGCCTGGGTGATTCAAGCTCGGATCGATTGGCTCTACAGCACAAAACAGCGTCACTTCGTATCCGGAACCCGCGAACGCCACAGCACTGTTCAGCGCGACTTTTGATGCGCCGCCGTTGACATGGCCAAAGTCGTTGAGGATGACGATGCGTGGCCTTGAATCGATCATTGCCTGTCCAACCGAATCATACTTTCCTGCCCCGCGTGCAATGGCCGCAATTCGGTTGTCACCCTGGTAAAAGCCACGGTATTCGAAGGAACATTCTTAGTAATGATGGCCCCTGCGCCAATCACTACGTTATCGCCGATCATGACTCCGGCTGCGATGAAAGCTTTGGCTCCGACCCACACGTTGTTGCCAATCACCACAGCTCTTGAGTCGAATCCCTGTTCGCGAAAAGGGATTCCCTTCTCCGAGTGCCGATGGTTGTGATCGTAGATGGAGACCTGCTCGCCAAACAAACAGTCGGATCCAATGCGAATCCCCGCACGGGCAACAATCGTGCAGTCTTTACTGAAAAAGACCCGGTCGCCAACTTCGATTGTGGCCGAATCATGCGCCTCGATGTCAGTTCCCTTACGAACATAGACCAGGTTACCGAAGCGAACACTGGCTTGCTTTTCAAGCAGCAGCGTGCTGCCTCGTTCCATACCGAGAGAGGGGGAAGCAAGATGAACCCGTGCGCCATAACGGAGCTTTAGACGGACTATCCGGTAAAACGAATAGATGTCCTTGGCGTGAAACCCGCGCTCCAACAGACGGTCGATCAGTATGCTTCTATGCGCCACAGCCTTTCATGCCTCCGCTGCCGGATTTGCCACAGGCGCAAACATAACCATCAACCCATATAGTTCCAGGCACACGACTATCCCAATTTTTGTCAACAATCCATACGAGGCCAAAGGGGTGAACTCTGCAGCCGATGCAACGTCGCTGATAGGAAGATAAATGCCGATGGCGACAATGGTCAGCATTACTTGTCCCAGCAATATCTTCCGGGTTGCATAGCCAGCCGCGAGCGCGAGAATAATCCCGGTCAGCCCTCCCAGGAGCACAGGGCCGGTCTTGCCTCCAATTTCATAAAAAATCGATGGGAACGTGCCCGTAAAGAGGCTGTCGTCGATCATGAATATCTTATAGGTCAAGTCGTAACCGATGGCCTTGGTCATGAGGTACATCAGCGAGGAATCGGGAAAGTAGTTTTCATTGCGGACGAAATTGCGGAACTCTTTAAACCCGGGCTGGTAGGAACCGTGAATCGCTTCATTATCTGTGTGCCACCAAATTCCGCCCTGCAGAATAAAGACGCGCTGAGCAAGATACTCTGCGCCCGCGTTCTGGGTTCCGCTGGAGTGTACGTATTGAACCTGGCGCACCACGCCCGCGGATACTGTCAGTAACAAAACGGCGCCTGCCACGACGAGTTGGCGGCGCATCGTCCATCCGAACATTTTACGGTCGATGGGACGGAATTTCACGAGTGCCAGAAACGGTAGGCAGAAGTAGAAAAAAGTTTCGACAATGGCGCTGAATTTGTTGCCGTAGAGGTAGAGGACCAATAGCATCAGCAGCAGCGAGGCATAACCCAGCATGCGAATCCGAGGCTTGCTGGTGACGCCGCTTGCATATCCCAGCACGAGGGTCAGATACGGCTGATAGCCAAGCAACAGGTTACGCAAAGAGTTTGGGTTATCGACCAGGAATTTGGACCGCGAGTCGATTGCGCCGCGTGGCGCGTACACCAGCAATACCAGGATGCCGAGAAGGCAGATAAATATCAGTGGCGCCGCAAAACGCTCGGCATTGTTCATGCTCTGCGCATTTCCCTGGTGAGATCTGATCCACCGGCGATTCACTATCAAGCGAAAAACAGCCCAATAGGCCAACAGAAACGAGACAATCGCCAAAACATATCGGATGGTCGCCCCTGTCCAGTATGTTGTTAACATCAATTCGGGGGAGTAGGCGCCCGTTTCAAGATAGGCCACCGACACGCCCTGCCAGGCCAGAATAATCGCCACACTCACCACCGGCATCAAGGCATACGGATTATCTTTGTACATGCCTAGCACAAGCAAGACAAAGATGCCAATCAGCGCGATGTTAAGGACGAATGCCATCTGTTCCGGATTTTCCTATTGCGGCTGTGAGTTGTTCGAGCAACCGCTCGGTTACGTGCCCATCAGCCTGATAAAAGTACCTGGACAACTTCGAGCGATCCACTAACCGGAATTCTTCCGGTTGACTACCCTCAAGAATCGCGCGCAAGGTGTTCTCCAGTTGGCCTTCTGAACGAATCCAATTCATACCATAGCCGGGCTCGGACCATGGAAGAATATTGGGTGCAACCAGATCAAACAGTTCCCCCCAGGAAACGTAAAGCGTGGGTTTTTTGGCCAACGCGGCCTCAAGCAGAGCCGTGGTTTGAAAACCAATTACAGCATGGGCTTCGGCGATCATTGCAGGCAACCCGCGTGGCGTGCCCTTGAGGATGGTTACATTCGGTTGCTTTGTCAGTTCGGCGACTGCAAAGTGGGTGACCACCTGCTGTGGATGGCACTTGATGATGATGCTGATCTCAGGGAATTCCCGGGCCAGGCGCAGTAAAACGCGATGAATGGCGTCGCGCAGATAGTTCCAGTTGCGCTCCCCGCGCCATACGAGCGTATCCCAGTCCATGTTATTGATATAGGCGTCGGTGTCGAAGTCAAAGCAGAGCAGCGTCCTGGGTTTCTGCGGCTTCAAAGTAACGAAGAGATCGGAGCGCATGGAGCCGACGAGGTCGATGCGCGAAGCATCGACGCCCGCCTTCTGCCAGAAAGCCGATTGCCGCTCGCTCCAGACAAAGAATCGATCAGAGATGGGAGGAAACATTCTGTGTATGCGCAGCGGTTCGACGTCAAAACTACGCGGTGAAATGGTGCCTTCCTTGTCGGCCACGATGGTGGGGATACCGTGCCCTTGACAGACAACGATGAACTCCCGCAGCCAATAAAAACTGTCAGATGGGGTCAGGATGCAGTCGAATGGATATGCGGCAGCAATCTCGTCGTAAAGCTTCTCGCAATAGCGGCGGTAGCGCGCGCGAACCGCATCCAACTCAGCCGCGTCATAGGGAATATCGGCGTTGTGCACCGATTCCGGGAACCACACCAGTGCTCGGCTAAAAAACGGCTCCGGCGTGAGACTCAAGATCGAGATATCCGACCGTCCCGCGATTTGCTTGTTCAAGGATTCAATTTCGCCATCGAAGAAATGATTGATGACAAGAATGCGAATACCGCTCTTGAGCAAGTGCGACCCGTGAATCTTTTTCAGGAACTTTGCCTTGCGGCGGTCATTGCGAGAAATCTTCGACCACTTCCATAGCGCAGTTCTGCGGAGCGGGGTTTTAAATAGCCGATGTTTCAACGAAGTTAGCATTGTCGTCTTCACCCAAGCGAGTTGATGGGCTGCGCCTCACCATCCCGAACGGCCGCAGCATTTCCGAGTAGTTCACAAAAAGAGTCGATGGTTTCCATCGGAAGAATACCGCCGGAACCATTCCAGTTGGATTCCACGCTGTTCACCAAAATTCCAGCGAGGAAGCCAACCGCCGGATCCGGCTCGTAATCCCGCGGAGCGGCGATAGCCTGCTGCATCAGTTCGGGCAAAGTCTCAGGTGATGTGCAGCGGAAGATCAGCGGAAGTTTTCGGAAAAACACTTTGCTGAAGATCAGCGCAGGCGTCTTAAGAAGCGCCGATTCATAAGCAGTGGTACCGCTGATCGTAGTGATGAATGCGGCGTTTCGTATCAGCGAGCGGGAATCGATGCCCGCATTTAGAAGATAAAGATTGGGAATATTGCGCAGTTGCCGGTAGAAGCTCAATGGCTGTCCCCCCTGAGCACTTGGATGCTCCTTCACCAGCAGATCGTACTTTGATGGCAGTGCGCGGCGTATCGTTTTAATGACCTCAAGTTGATTGCTGAACCATGGGGCTACCACGTCGACCGAACGCTCTGGGCAGACATGCAGAAAATAGGCGACGTAAGGCCGGCGCCCCTTCCATTCCGATCCCTGCTCGACGGTAATAATGCGGCGTTTAAGAGAGGCGAAGTACGGCCTGGCATAAAGTATGACAAGGTCGAGAAAGCGGAACGAGTTGACCTCGCACGCGCCCGTAAAGCCGCCGACGAGTAGAGAAAGATTCTGCCAACTAGATCGAAGAAGACTTGAAATCGAGCGGCGGGCAGCCTGTGCAGCGAAATAGGCGGGGCGTGATGGCGCCTCTCTGTATTGCTTCAGCCACGTCTCTGCCGCCTCAAATGCCGCTGAATCGGATCTCGAATTCTTACAAGCAAGTGGATAGAACTCCCGCTCCTCAATGTCCTGATACAGCACCAACCGGTTGTGCGGCAACCGTGAGAACCCAATGTTCCCGATGGGTATTCCGTTTTTTGCGGCAGCAGCCGTCGCCAGTAGTTCTACGGCGTTCGTTGGTTCGACAATGACCCATTCAACCCGATTGCGTAGGCAAAACTCTTCAATTTCCAACGCAGTGAGGACCATGTAGTGCATCAGAGCGGCGGAACTTTCGCCGCGATAGAACCTGCTCATCAGGATGATGGATGAGAAGGTCGGGCCAAATCGTTCGAATTCGTCGATTTTATCTTCCAGCCCCGGCGGAACTGCGCCGAGCTTGCGCACTTCGGCACGCGTCCTGGCAACATTCAGAATCCGAAGTTTGTCCACCCCCAGGGCCAGCAGTTGGCGATAATTGGTTTGCGTAGACACAACGAAGTATGCCTCCACGTCATCCCCCAGCCGTTGGCTGATTTGAAAAAATGTATCCACCAGCTCAAACAGGACAATGAAGGCGAGGCGCTTTTTCGATTCAACAAACTCTGACATCCATTTGCCTCAATACAGAAGATCCCAGCTTGCAGGAGTTCCGCGTTTTACGTCGCGCGCCACAACTTTTCCCAGCAGTGCATCCAGATGTTTGGGGGGCAGCCCCAGCCCCGGGCGGATGGCGCGGAGGTTTTCCGTCGTTAGTGCTTCCCCCGCCACCATATTCTTCACGATGTACAAGGATCGCCGGAAGCACAGTGAAGCCTTCTCCTTTTCGCTGACTCCGTAACTGACCTCTCCCAGTGCCTGCCACGCTCTCTTACTTTCTGTCACCAGTTCCTGCAACTCCCGTGGCTCCAAAGAAAATGCTGAATCGACACCACCATCAGCCCGGCTTAGCGTGAAGTGTTTCTCAATCAACGTCGCCCCCAGCGCAATGCCTGCCAGCGGAATCGCCAATCCCATCGTGTGGTCTGAGATCCCTACCTGGCATCGAAACAGTTGGCGCAGATGCGGAAGAGTCGCAAGGTTGCTCTCCGTCGGCGAGGCAGGATAAGCGCTGGTGCATTTCAGCAGGATAAGTTGCAGGCAGCCAGCGTCTCGCGCGGCTCGCACGGTCTCATCCAACTCCCCGAGACTCGCCATTCCCGTGGAGATAATCATCGGCTTGCCGGTGGCGGCAACCTTGCGAATCAGAGGAATATCAGTGTTCTCAAAGGATGCAATTTTGTAACAGGGCACGTCCAGCGATTCGAGAAAATCCACTGATGAATCGTCGAAGGGTGTGCTGAAAACGAGCAATCCCAGTTCCCGGGCGCGATCGAAGATTGCCTTTTGCCACTCCCATGGCGTATGTGCCTGCCGGTAAAGCTCATAAAGAGAGTTTCCCCGCCACAGACTCGCCGGATCGCCGATGTGAAACTCTCCTTCATCCAGGTCAATGGTCATGGTGTCAGGGGTGTAAGTCTGAATCTTGAGCGCGTGGGCGCCGGACTTGGCGGCTGCCTCCACAATCTCCAACGCCCGCTCCAGGGATTGGTTGTGATTGCCGGACATTTCGGCAATGATGAATGGCGGCTGCCCCTCATCGATGAGATGACCGCCTATCGAAACCGGTAGAGTGTTTTGCATGGATGTTGCCCTTTGCAATCAGCAATCCTGTTTATAGATCGAGCAGTATGGAACATAGCCCGCATCGACAAACACGGTATGCGACGCCTTGTTTTGGAACAAAACCTCGGCGCGAATCTCACGCACCGCTGGATGGTGAACCCGCATCCACTCTGTGCCACTTCGCAGGAGCAGAGTTCCCAGCCCGCGCCCCCGCCACTCCGGCGCCAGGTTAATGGACACGATCGCCTTATCCTGTTCTAAATCATAGCGGAGAACCCCTACGGCGCTTCCCTCGGCCTCGCCGATCAGCATAATGCGCTCAGGATTGGCTAATGCCTGCCGAAACCAGCGCTCGTGGTTCTCATATGGGATGGGCCGGGGATCATGCGAAAAGCTCCGCGTCTGCTCATCATTTCGCCACGCGTGGACTGCTCCGCAATCCTCCAGACGCGCTTCCCGCAAACGCAGGATTGGCGCCGTGAAAATGCGTGCCACGCGCTCGGTCCCACGTCCATCAACCAGTTCCGCACTGCGCGATGCCAACTGTATAAGCCTTTGCGGGGTCTCCAGCAGCGAATCTATGAGTTGAGCGATCTTCTTTGCGCTCACCTCCGCCTGATCTCCGAGATACAGAAGCCGCCCTTCGTCCGCCATGGCCTGGGTCGCGGGAACTTGATTGTCTGCAACTGTTACTACAATCGACGGCAGCCCCAACGCGCAGCGCTCCCAGGTAGTGGTGCCGCCGGCACCAATGGCGAGATCAGCCGTGGCCATCAGGTCCGCCATTCTGTTGGACTGACAGTAAAAATGGAATTCTGGATGCGTACGGCAAAACTCACCAACCGCCTCCTTGTGCGGATTGGTCGCGCCTACGACGACGTCCGTTTCAATTCCTTGACGCTGAAGCGAGGCAATTGCCTGCAACGCCTTGCTTGTCTGATTGGATGGATCGGTGCTGCCAAAAAACACAAAAATGCGGAGCACCATTCCATCGCGTTGCCGCTGGGTCGCACGCTGCTCTGCAAACTCCGGGCGGAGTAGCGCGAACTTTGGGCCTTGCAGCCGCAAGCACCGAGGCGGCACGAGGCCGTCGTAGCGGCTGGAGCTGTGAGCCTGGAGGTTGGTGTCGATGAGTAAGTCGCAATCGTGGGGGCGATTGGCCAAATCGTCAATTACCGCGATCTGTTTGACGTGAGGGCGCATCTGCGCTTCCCATCGGCTGTCAATGCCATAGTGATCGACGATCAACCAATCAACGCCTTGATCGATGGCCCCTGCCAGTGTTACGCACTCGGCGGCGTCGGTCTGCCAGCTCTTACCGTAAAACCAATGAGAGCCGGCTTCGTGGTCGCCGGTTGCAGCGGGAAGGGCCAGTGCCAGGACCTCAAAACCGGACTGCCGGACCAGCGCAAGGACGTTGCCCGGCAGCTCGCACGAGAGAAAACGAACATGAACCCCCAGCGCCCGCAACCTTTCCGCCAGCGTGAGGCATCGGACCACATGCCCGGATCCGGTCTTCTCAGAAGAATCAGCGCGAATCAGGACATTCATGGGGTTACCGCACCTTAAAGAGCGGTTTTAGCGGCTCGCAGTGCAACAGTTCCTTCAACTTATGATTGCCGACGGCATCGACCAGGATTGGCAGCACCTCATCGTAGGCCTTCAACAAACTGTCGATATCCGCCTGAGTGTGCGCATAACTCACGTTGTGCGTTGACAGCATCAGGATATTGCGGGCGAACATCTCCTGCAAGAACAGCGTTTTGATCGCGTATTGAGGGTAGTTGGGCGTGTCTTGCATCATCAGAAACGACCAAGTCGGGTGGCCGGCCACGGAAAGAAAGCCTTCGGCTTTGTGCTTGACGATGAGATCGCGTAGGCCAGCCATGATTTTTTCTCCGCTCGATACGAGCGACTTCACCACCGGCTCACGCTGCAATTTGCTCATCGTTGCCAGCGATGCGGCAAGAGAAAGCGCTTCGCCGCCAAAGGTGAAGGAGAAGAAAACCTCCTCCATCAATTGCATGATGTCGGCTCGCCCGGCGACTGCGGACAGCGGATATCCATTGGCCAGCCCCTTGCCGAAAGTTGCCAGGTCGGGCGTAACCCCAAACAGTTCCTGCGCGCCTCCATTGGAATACCTGAAGCCGGTGATGGTCTCGTCAAAAATCAGCACAGCGCCGTGCTTGCGGGCGATATCCTGCACCACATGCAGAAAATCATCCTTGGGCTCGAAGACATTCATCGGCTCCATGATTACAGCCGCGACGCCCTCAGGATGGTCACGAAAGATCTTTAACAGCGACTCGGAGTCGTTATATGAAAACAGGTGCGTCATCCGGCTGGTGGATTCAGGCACTCCCAGATTGCGCGTGGTGGCGCCAATATACCAGTCCTGCCATCCGTGATAGCCGCAGGCCGCAACATGGTCGCGGCGGGTGAAAGCGCGGGCAATCCGGATTGCGCCGGCGGTAGCATCAGAGCCGTTCTTTCCAAAGCGAACCGCCTCGGCGCAAGGGACCATCTCGACGATTTTCTCTGCGACTTCCACTTCCAGGGGATGCGGTAATGAGAAGATGACGCCTTTTTCCAACTGCGCCTTCACCGCCTCAGTAACATCGGGGTCGTTGTACCCCAGCGTTACGGCACAAAGGCTGTTAATGAAATCAACATACTCGTTTCCGTCAACATCCCAGCATTTGCTGCCCTTGGCCTTTGCCACAAAGTACGGTGAAACCCCAAGAGGATACTGCGTGCGACTCTTGCTGAAGGTTTGCGTGCCCAGAGGCATGACACTCAGTGCTCTTTTTAACATCTCCTCTGACTTGCTGTAACGCTCTGACACTTGACTCCTCTTTCCTGTAGAAACAACTCGTCTTTCTGGCTAGACTTCATCAATCCCTCGTTGCGTGCATGAGTAGAGTTGTAAGTCAGGAATTCTGGATTCTTATCCAGAAAGGCAAGAATTTCACCCGTGGTGAAACCGGGATTGGATGGATATAGCGCTGAATAAATCGCCTCGACCAAGGACAGGTCGTCGGGCTCGTCAACCGTCCAGCGCAGGTTCGACATATTCGTCGTTCCCCGATAGACTCCCAATCGAAACAACTCCGGATGCTTGTACATGTAAATCGTCACATGCTCGCGCGTTGAGGGCAATACTGCCTCCTGCCAGGCGCGGCGCAACGCATCGAAACGGAATATCTCGGCATCAAGCCCATCGGGATAGGTAGGTTCGAGTGTGTTGCTTGCGTAGTCGAACCCACCCTCAATATGATACGCGATAATGCGATCTACCAACTCGGGGTCGATCAGCGGGCAGTCTCCCGTCAAACGCACGACATGTTCGGGAGCGTACGGCAAAGCAGCCTGGTAGAAACGATCGAGCACATCCTCAAGAGAACCACGGAAGCAGTCTAACCCCTCCTTCCGGCAAAACTGCTCAAGAGCATCATCGCTGGGGTCGAGGCTGGTAGCAACTATGAGTTTGTCGAAGTTCTTGCTCCTGCCAAGACGTTCGATTTGACGGCTGAGCATCGGCTCACCCAAGAGCGGCTTTAGCACCTTGCCAGGAAACCTGGTTGAGGAAAGTCTGGCTTGAAGAATCGCAAGAATCACTTAGTTTGCGCTCCGTTTCCTGAGTTTATGGGATCTACCTTCTTTTGACGGCGAACCTTATGGCCCCGTTGACACTCTTCCTCGATTCCGCAATCCAATTCTGCTGGCCGGTGAAGGGCCGCGATCCCTTGTACTCTGGGTCCCTCAATCTCGTTTTGCATCGCCCTTCAGCCGATGCTAGCTCGTCGGTAGACTCATGATTGACCGCCCGGGGGAGAAGTAACGGCCGGAATGGCCTAATTATCCGGCCCCTCGCCCCATAGTGACGGGTTCAAGAGCCGCACCTCATCCATTCCAAATTTGCTGAATTCCCGCATTTCCAAATTTGCCTGATTTGCCACCACATCAGCCACAATTTCCTCAAGCTGCGAACATGTATTGACCCCACAGAGCACCACATCAATCTCCGGAATCTGCAGCACAAATCTCAACGCAGCGCAAACCGGAGTGAGGCCTCGTTCAGCAATGAATCGCCTGTAACTCCTGAGAGGAGTTACCATGGACTTGAATTTGCGCGTCAATGACTCAGGAGACATCAAAAGCAGACCTTGCAGAAAGACCGAGCGAGCATGAATCTCGATTCCCCTGTCCTTCGCCGTCTGCAGATGGCCGCTAACCAGAAGCCGCTGATCCATGACATTGCAGGGAATCTGCAACAGATCGATGGAGTACTTTTCCAGCAGAGCATCGATCTCCGCGGCCGTATAGACCGAGACGCCTATCTTCTCCACGATTCCCTGCTCTTTAAGCCTCACCAACTCTGCGTAAAGTTCTGCACCGTTTCGCGACAAAAGGTCACTGGACCGATGTACTAAAAGCCCATAAACTCTGGTACGTGAAAGCCTGCGAAGAGACTCCTGTAAATCGGTTCTCAACTCGTTTGGACCGGAGACCTGAGGCCGGGACTTTGTGACTACCTTGAAGGGTCGGGGATCTGCCGCGACTTCACCCAGAACCTGCTCGCTGACGCCATAGGATGGCGACGTATCCAAAACCTGTATGCCCACCGTCTCCGCATAATCGAGAATGCGCCTGGCTTCATCAACAGGAGTGCACCCTTCGTTGTTTGAAACGCCATAGTCAAGACCAAACTGAACCGTTCCCAGTCCGAGTTTCACGCCAATGCCTCCGACAGCATGCGGATCACATAGTCCTGTTTCTCTTCTGACAACCCGAAGTAAAGCGGCAAGCTGATGGCGCCGTCATAATATGCCTCAGCCACGGGGAAGTCTCCTGGCCCGAATCCCATGCGCCGGTAGTAAGGCTGTAAGTGAACAGGAATGTAATGCACATTCACCAAAACTCCCGCCCCCCTGAGATAGTCGAATACCTCACGGCGGGTTCGCGTGGTGCGTGCAGGGTCAATTTGAATCACATAGAGATGCCATGACGACGCACCCTGGTCGTTTTGCCAAGGCGTCGTGACTGCCAAAGAGCGCAATGCCTCGCTGTAACGAGCCGCCAGGCGTCTGCGCCGCGCTACAAACTCATCGATACGGCCCAGTTGACTGAATCCCAGTGCCGCTTGCATGTCGGTCATGCGATAGTTGAATCCGAGATCTACCTGCTCGTAATACCAGCCGCCCTCGTCCACGTTGTTGCTCATCAGCCGGGAATCGCGGGTAATGCCGTGAGACCGCAGCAATGCCATTTTTTGATGGAGCCCAGCGTCATTGGTCAGCGCCATGCCTCCCTCGCCGGTAGTTATGATCTTAACCGGATGAAAGCTGAAAACCGTGATATCGGAATACGTGCAAGCGCCGATCTTTCTGTTTCGATAATTGCCGCCGACCGCATGGCTGGCATCCTCGATAATCCGGAAACCGTATTGCTTTCCCAGTCGAGCTATCTCCGCAATCTCTGCCGACTGCCCCGAAAAATCGACTGGCACAACGACCTTCGGAAGCCGCCCCTGACTGGACGCCCTCTCCAGTTTCTGTTGCAGTTTCTCCACAGACATGTTGTAGGTCCGGGGATCGATGTCGACGAAGTCAACCTCGGCGCCCGTATACAGACCGCAGTTGGCTGAAGCAACAAAAGTGTTTGGAGTAGTCCAGAGAAGATCCCCGGGGCCCAAATCCAAAGCCCTGCATGCCAGGTGCAACATTGCAGTTGCGTTGCACGCGGCAACAGCATATTTCGCACCGCAGTAATCGGCAACTCCGCGTTCAAACCGCTCAATAGCCGGCCCCTGCGTGAGCCAATCGGAGGCCAACACCGCTTTTACAGCTTCGATGTCAGCCTCGCTGATCGTCTGCCGGCCATAAGGAATCGGATCCTCAAGCGACGTCATTTGACCCCCGCCGTTGCCACGACGCCATACTTTGCTACTGCGTTGTTGAGTACGCGCAACTCCTCGACTGTCAAAAAGCGTTCGTTATTCGATGAATTGTATTCAAAACCCTGGGCCACGGGCTTCCCTGTTTCCATCAGGCCGTTCTCAAGGTAACTCACCTCCTTAAAGAAGGTGATACTGGGGCGAATCACATAGTGATCTGGAAACTCCACGGTCAGGTGCGAGTCATCCCCTGGGCACATGATTTCGTGCAGCTTCTCACCTGGGCGAATTCCGATTACCTTGGTCGGCATCCCCGGCGCCAGTGACTCGCAAAGATCCATAATCCGCATCGATGGGATTTTGGGCACAAAGATTTCCCCACCCTTCATGCGTTTGAAGTTCTTCAATACAAAGTCGACGCCATCCTGCAGGGTGATCCAGAAACGCGTCATGGCGGGATGAGTTACGGGCAGTTCACTGGCGCCGTCGGCAAGCAATTTTTCAAAGAAGGGGACGACAGAACCGCGCGAGCCGACTACGTTGCCATAGCGAGTTACCGCAAAACGGGTTCGGTGTCCTCCAGCCATGTTGTTTGCGGCCACAAATAGCTTGTCTGAAGCCAGTTTGGTAGCACCATACAGATTAATGGGGTTGGCGGCCTTGTCCGTAGACAATGCCATTACTTTCTCCACCTCGTTATCAATCGCTGCATTAATAACGTTGGCAGCACCAAGGATATTGGTCTTGATGCACTCCATCGGGTTATATTCCGCAGTCGGCACTTGCTTGAGAGCGGCGGCATGAATTACATAGTCGATGCCGCGCATGGCCTGGCGCAGGCGTGACTCGTCGCGCACGTCGCCCACGAAGAAACGCATCTCAGGAGCTTGAAACTCCTTGAGCTGCTGCATTTCAAACTGCTTGAACTCATCGCGTGAGAAAACTACCACGCGGCGTGGCTTAAATTTCTTGAACAGTGTCTTCACATAGAGCCGACCGAACGAACCCGTGCCGCCCGTGATCAGGATTGCCTTGTCGTTAAACATAGTCCTTACTTTCTTGTTCTGAGATGATTGCGTCCTTCGATTTCCGCGTAACAGCGACATCATGCGGTTTACGGAACCGGACACTGTATTTCCCTAACCAGCATGCAAGCAGAGAGTCCAGCCTTCGCGATTGAGTGGGATTCGCCCTGATCCGATCCAAAAGCTCGTCCAATAAGGCCCACAGTACCGCACCAAAGAGCGCAATCAGACAAATAATGCCAACAATCACACGGCGGGTGGGCCGAATGCGGAACTCCGGAACTACTGCTTTATCCAGAATCTGAATCATCGTTGCCTGCTGGGATTCGTCGAGCTTCGCCGCTTCAAACTGTCTCAACAGAATCTCCATCACGGCTTCGTGGTATTTGACTTCGCGCACTTTGCGGAGATAGTCCAGCCC
>Ga0206798_1052_pt1 | contig 26082 bp, 20 predicted proteins | sample Alteio_BWOrgCont_66_FD_152893 | JGI IMG/M metagenome (GOLD analysis project Ga0206798, IMG submission 152893) | Enriched cells from forest soil in Barre Woods Harvard Forest LTER site, Petersham, Massachusetts, United States -... | ecosystem: Environmental > Terrestrial > Soil > Temperate forest >...
TCGTCAAAACCTTCGTTGACCTTGTATTTTTTAAGCATAGAACCGAGTCGTTTTTTGAACGGCATGAGCAATTAGCAGCAGCAGCCGCGTGAAAGATTCATTCGTCGGCACTCTGGTTAAAACCATAAAGCGGCCTGTAATCAGCCGGTTTTTCGCAAATCCTGCGAAATTCATCCGCGTCGGCTGGTTGTCATGGTTGGTCATCCGGTTTTATTTAGCAGCCGCCTTGCCGGACGCCTGAATTCTTGTGAATTTTTTCACAAACACTTGCTGCGGACGCGCGGGTCGCTTAATTTTCCGCGTGTGAAAAGGAACGGACGCCCCGTCATCCCGCGCAAGACGATTTATCGCCTTTCGATTTATCTGCGCTGCCTCGCGCGATTGCGCGAGAACGGTATCGGCACCGTATCCAGCGAGGCGCTGGCCAAAGCCGCCGGCGTCAAATCCACGCAACTGCGCAAAGACCTCGCATATTTCGGCACGTTTGGCACGCGCGGCCTCGGTTATGATGTGGCGGAACTGTTGCAGAAAATTTCCGGCGAACTCGGCACCTCGCGCTTGCAACCGGTCATTCTCGTCGGCGTCGGCCACCTCGGTCTCGCGTTGCTGTCCTATCGCGGATTTGAAAAGGAAGGTTTTGAAATCATCGCCGCGTTCGACACCGAACCCAATCGCAAGCGCGATAAAAAAATCACGCAGCCGATTTTGGGAATCAGTGAATTGCCCAAGTTCATCGCCAAACACGGGGTAAAAATGGCGATCCTTTCCGTGCCGGTCGCCGTCGCGCAGGAAACGGTGAACACCCTCGTCAAATGTGGCGTCATGGGCATCCTGAATTTTGCGCCCATCGTTCTGGCCGTGCCGGAAGACGTGATGGTCAACAACGTCAACCTGGCCATTGAGCTGGAAAACTTAAGTTATTTCATTCAGGGTTAACGGGAAATGTTTGAACTTCTCAAAACCGATCCGCAAACGAAGGCGCGTTTGGGAAAATTGACCACTGCACACGGCGTGGTGGACACGCCGGTATTCATGTCCGTCGGCACCCAGGCCAGCGTGAAAGCGCTGGATCCGCGCGAACTGCGCGAGATGGGCACGCAGATCATCCTCGGCAATACTTATCATTTGAATTTGCGTCCGGGGCTCGACGTGATCCGGGCGGCGGGCGGACTCCACCAGTTCATGAATTGGGAAAAGCCCATTCTCACCGACAGCGGCGGTTTTCAAGTTTTCAGCCTCGCAAAAATCCGCAAGGTCAAGGCGCATGGCGTGGAATTTCGTTCGCATCTGGATGGTTCGCTGCTGTTCATCGGCCCGAAAGAATCCATGGAAATCCAACGCGTGCTCGGCTCGGACATCGCGATGGCTTTTGACGAATGTCCGCCGCACGACGCCCCGGCCAAAGAACAACGGCTCGCCGTCGAACGCACCATCCGCTGGGCGCGCGAATGTCGCGAACAACCGCGCGCCGACGGACAAAAAGTTTTCGGCATCGTGCAAGGCGGTTCCGATCCCGCGTTGCGCGAGGAATGCGCCAAGGCCCTGGTCACAATGGGATTTGACGGCTACGCCATCGGCGGCGTCAGTGTGGGCGAACCCGAACCGGAAATGATGAAGGCCATCGAACTCGCCGAGCCACATCTGCCCGCGCACAAGGCGCGCTATGCGATGGGCCTGGGCACGCCCGCACAGATGGTCGAGCTGATCGCGCGGGGCGTGGATATGTTCGACTGCGTCCTGCCCACCCGCGTCGCGCGCAATGGCACGGCCTACACCCGGCGCGGCGCCATCGGCCTCAAAGGCAGCATTTACAAAACTGATCTCGGCCCGATTGAAGCCGATTGCGATTGTTATGCGTGCAAAAATTTTACGCGCGCATATCTGCGGCATTTGCTGCGCGCGAACGAGATTCTCGGCCTGCGGATGTTGAGCGTTCATAACTCGCACATGTATTTGAAGGTTATGAGCGATGTACGCGCGGCGATTGCGCTGGGGAATTTTGCGGAATTTCACCGCGACTTCATCGCCCAATTCACGCCCTCGCGGAAAATTCTGGCGCAGCGAAAAAAAGGAAGCGACGAGCCGGCGGTTTGACGCGAAACGCACCAATTCCATCGCTAAAAACCCATGGCAAACTGCGGACGGCTGTTTTCTTTCCTTGATTTTCTTCGTGTCCGGCTTTTTCATCTGGCAAAATAAACCAACGAACTGAACTGAAAAATATGGCTTACCAGGACATCACGCCACCGGCGGGCGGAAAAATCACCATCAGCAACGGCAAACTGAATGTGCCGGAAAACCCCATCCTGCCGTTCATCCGCGGTGACGGCACCGGCCCGGACATCTGGGCCGCGAGCGTGCGCGTATTTGATGCGGCGGTGCAAAAAGCCTACGGCGGCAAACGAAAAATTTCCTGGTTTGAAGTGTTCGCGGGCGAAGAAAGTTTCAAGAAATTCAACAACTGGCTGCCGGACGACACGGTCGAGGCGTTCAAGGAATATCTCGTCGGCATCAAAGGCCCGCTGACCACCCCCGTCGGCGGCGGCATCCGTTCGCTCAACGTCGCGCTCCGCCAGATGCTCGACCTTTACGTCTGTCTGCGCCCCGTGCAATGGTTCACCGGCGTTCCTTCGCCCGTGAAACATCCCGAAAAAGTGGACATGATCATCTTCCGCGAAAATACCGAGGACATTTACGCGGGCATTGAATTCGCCGCCGGTTCGCCCGAAGCGCAAAAGGTCCTGGATTTCATCGCGAAGGAATTTCCGAAGCAGTTTGGAAAAATCCGTTTCGGCACAAAAGAATTGTCACAAAAATGGCAATCCGCCCTGGAATCCGTCGGCGCACCGAAACGCGACGCCGGGGTGCAGGTCGGCGTCGGCATCAAGCCGGTCAGTTATCTCGGCACGGAACGCCTCGTCTATACTGCCATCGGTTATGCCATCAAATACAACCGCAAGAGCGTCACGATCATCCACAAGGGCAACATCATGAAGAACACCGAGGGCGCGTTTCGCGATTGGGGCTACAAGGTCGCGAAGGAATTTTTCGGCGCGGTGGAAATTGACGGTGGTCCGTGGTGCAAAATTCCCGAAGGCAAACCCGGCGCCGGCATCGTCATCAAGGACGCCATCGCCGACATCGCGCTGCAACAAGTGCTCACACGCCCGACGGATTTTGACGTCATCGCCACGCTGAACCTGAACGGTGATTATTTGAGCGACGCGCTCGCCGCGCAGGTCGGCGGCATCGGCATCGCGCCCGGTGGCAACATCAATTATATCACCGGCCACGCCATCTTCGAGGCCACGCACGGCACGGCGCCGAAGTATGCGAACAAAGACATGGTCAATCCGGGTTCCGTTGTGTTGAGCGGCGAAATGATGCTGCGTTATCTCGGCTGGACGGAAGCGGCGGATTTGATTCTCAAAGGACTGAACGGCGCAATCGGCAGCAAACGCGTCACTTATGATTTTGCCCGCCTGATGGAAGGCGGCACGGAAATCAAATGCTCGCAGTTTGGCGACAACATCATCGCCTGCATGTGAATTTGAAGAACTGAAACGGTCCAACTAACGGGCGAGCCAGATCGGTTCGCCCGTTTTATTTTTGAAATGAGCTGGGTTGCCGCCATTCTTTTGTCCGCGTTTTTTCTCGGCCTTTACGACCTCTGCGCCAAGCACGCGGTGCGGGCGAACGCCGTGACGCCGGTTTTATTTTTCAGCACCCTTGCCGGCGCGGCGGTGTGGACGGTTTTATGGCTCATCCAATTGATCCACCCGGGATTGCTGCCGCCTTCGCTCGTCACCGATCCGTTGACCGGCAAACAGCACCTGCAATTGATGTTAAAATCCGGCATCGTCGCCGCGTCGTGGGTGGGAACTTATTTCGCGCTGAAACACCTGCCGCTCTCGCTCGGTGCGCCGATCCGCGCCACCAGCCCGCTGTTCACTTTGCTGGGCGCGATCTTGATCCTGGGCGAGCGTCCGACCTGGCTGGAAACCATCGGCATATTGACCACGCTGGCATCGTTCGTCGGCTTGTCGCTCGCGGGTGCGCGCGAAGGCGTCCATTTTCATCGCAACAAATGGGTCTGGTTTTTGCTCGTCGGAATTTTGTTTGGCGCCGTCAGTTCGCTCTACGATAAATATCTTCTGGGCACGCTGAAATTTTCCGTGCCAACCGTGCAATGCTGGTTTTCGATCTACCTGCTGGCATTTTTCGCGCCGTTCGCACTCGGCTAGAAATTGCGGCTGTGGCCGCGCAACGAATTCCACTGGCGCTGGAGCGTGCCCTTCATCGCCCTGGCGCTCCTCGTGGCCGATTACCTTTATTTCAGCGCGCTGCGCAATCCGCATGCGCTGGTTTCCATCGTGATGAGTCTGCGGCGCGGCAGCACACTCGTGGCGTTTGCGGGCGGCCTGTTTTTCTTCAAAGAACTGAATGGCTGGAAAAAACTGCCGGCGGTCATCGGCATTCTGGTCGGCATCGTGCTGACGCTGCTGGGCTGAAAAGACGGCCGGCGATCGGTGGAGTTAGTCGCGCTGCGACTAATTTTGCCCGCGCGAGCGGGCACCGGAGAACGTTCGCATCGGTTAAGACACGCCTTTCGTCACCTGGCGCTGCGCTCGGTGACGACTTTGGTCGCAGCGCAATCAAAGCCATCCCTCACTGTTCCAGCCCAGCCAACTGTGCTCATGTTAATGTGAAATGCTTTATTCAGTTGACTGGTTGCGTCACGACTGGCACTGGCGCTGGTTCATCGGTTTCAGCCTCGAAATGTTTGATGAGCACAGCCACGGTCAGTCCCGCAATCAAGGCGACCGAAAGTTTGAATCGATCATGCGAATGAAATTGCAGCTCCGGCAACAGATCGCTGCTGGCGATGCATAAAAAAGTTCCCGCGCAAAACGCCAGGGCACAACCGAGAAAAGCGGCGTTGGAATCGGCGAAATGACTGGCGCCAAAATAAAACAAGATCGCGCCGATGGGACTTACCAGCGCAAACAGTCCGTTCAAAACGTGCCGCGAAAACCGCGAACTGCCGCCGACCGTCATCAAGGCGGAAACCGCCATCGCATCGAATGGTTTGTGGAGAATCACCACCAGCGCGACCCCCAGTCCCGCGAGCTTCGCATGGCCGTGCCCACCGGCTTCGACCGCCGCCGCCAGCGCCAGGCCATCCAGCAGCGAGTGCAGCGTCAAACCGAGCGCCGTGCCGACCCAGGAAAGTTGCTGGGCCGACTTATCCGCCAGCGTATGCGCGTGATGATGCTCATGCGCCTGATCGTGGCCATGACCTTCGGGCGTGTCATGGTCATGACAACAATCTTCCGGGTCGCCTTCGGGTGAATCATGATGATGAAAATGAAAAAAACGCTGCAAAAAAAACATCGCCAGAAAACCGCCAAGCAGCCAGGCCACGGTCCGGTCAATCGAATGCAATTGCTCTTCGGCGTCCGGCAAAAAATGCAGGGTCGCAATGCCCAGCATGAGGCCCGCGACAAAACTAATGGCGATCTGCAAACGCGCATGCGTCGGACGAATGATCAGCAGCAGCCAGCCGCCCGCCAGCGAAGCCAGCAATACCAACCCACAATAAATCGTCAGCAGCCAATTGGCGGAAATCGAGGTTTCAGTCATATTTGTTCAATGGTTAAGCATCAGCCGAAAAATTGGCCCCGTCATTTGCCCGATGAATCGCCGCCAGACTGGAGTTTTTCAATCTGTTTTGCCAGTTCGTTATATTTGGCGACAATGTCATTCCGGTCTTTCACGCTGTCGTTGTATTTCTGGACCAGGCTATCGCGCTGCGCAACCAGATTGGTGATCGTTCCGTTTTGCTGGCTGATGCCGTCGTAGGCATCCTTCAATTTGAATTCCAAAGCATCAACGGTTTGTTTGTATTCAGTGATTTCATTCGCCAGATTTTCGCCGCTGAATTGTAATTTTGTGATTTCCACTTGCTGCGAAACAACCAGTTGTTCGTTGGTGGCGGCGGCGGCCTTGATTTCCGTGATGCGCGCATCCAACTGTTCGACTTGCTGGTTCAACGTCGCGATGGAATTGGTGTAATCCTGGATGTCCGAAGTTTTCTGGAAAACCATCTGGTTCAGGGTCTCGATTTCATTGCGCTGGACAGTTTGCCCGCGCCATTGAAAAGCGCACAGGCCGCAAAGCGCCAGCGCGAGGAGGATGAGCAGGTTTTGTTGAAAATTTTTCATGCTGATTCAAGGTTGATCGGGCGCGGCTTTGACGGCGATGGCGATGTGCTGGATGCCGGCGCGTTTCACAAAATCCAAAACGGCGATCACCGAGCCATGCGTGGCGTCTTTCGCGCCGGTGATATAAACGGGCAGATTCGTGTTCAAGCTGAACCGGTTGGTCAGCAACGTATTCAAGTCGGCAAATGAAACCGGCTTTTTGTCCACGGCAACCTGGCCGTCACGATTCACGAAGAGATTCACAAGGTCTGGTTTCGTGCTGGAAGTTGCCAGCGTGGCGGTGGGTAAATTCGCCTTCACGGTGCGGACGATTTGCAGTTGCAAACTGATCATCATGAACGACGCGAGCAGAAAAAACATGATGTCAATCAGTGGAATGATTTCCAGCCGCGTTTTTTGAACCGGTAATGGCGTGCGGATTTTCATTGGGCTGTTTTGGCCACAGATGGGCACAGAGGAAACGCAGGTTTTTTGCCCACAGATCGCGCAGATTTCCGCAGGTTCAAATGAAAGCAAATCAATCGGCCAAACCCACTCTGGTTTTCATCCGTGTTCAATCTGTGTTTCATATGTGGTTTATTTATTTTCATTTCCGCCGGTCATGAACGCAACTTTCTGGATGCCAGCCGCCCGCACGGCTTGATACACGTTCACCATGTCGCCGTGCAACGTGTCCTGATCGCCGCTGATATAAACCGGCAAATTCGTGTCGCTGCGAAAACGGTTGCTCAAAACCAGGCCGAGTTCGGCGAACGAAATCTCCTTTTTCTCCAGCCAGACCGCGCCCGATTTGTCCACGGCGATGTTGATCATGTCCGGCTTGTAATCCTGCCGCGCTTGCGTGGCGGTTGGCAGATTGACTTTGATGTTCGCCGTTCGGCTCATCTGCAAACTGATCATCATGAACGACGCGAGCAGAAAAAACATGATGTCAATCAACGGAATGATGACAATCCGCGATTTGCGTGGCCGCACTGGTGAGGACAGTTTCATTTTTTGAAACCACGAAATACACCAAAACCAGGAAAAAATTGCCTGGTGCCATTGACGTTTTTCATTTCGGATATTTCGCGGTCCATAATTTCATTTTGCCGGCGGCGATTTGATGCCACCAACCATGACTTCGACATTCGTCGCCGCCGTTTCCAGGTCAAATTGCAATTGCGTCAGTTTCGCGGAAAAAAAGTTATATGGAATCAACGCGAAGATCGCGATGCCCAGTCCGCAAGCCGTCGCGATCAACGCCTCGCCGATGCCGCCGGTGACGGCGGAAACGGAAAGTTCTGCGCTGCCGATGTTCAAAAACGCGCGCATCAGCCCCGTCACGGTGCCGAGCAGACCGAGTAACGGCGCGAGCGTCACGAGCGTGTCCATGACCGTGAGAAAACGCCCGGCCCGTTTGAGTTCGATACCCGCCGCAAGTTGCAACGCGCCCGGCAGCGAAGTGTGCACATGACTCAACCCACGATAGACCATGCGGATGACCGGGTCTTCCGAACCGGTGGCGATTTTTGTGGCGGCGGCGGCGTCGGAATTTTCCAGCGCGGCGAGCAGTTGCTCCATTTTTTGCGGATCGCGCTTCGTGCTTTCACGCCACCACCAGAACGCGCGTTCGCCGACCACGGCGACGGCGACAATCGCGCTGATGAGAATCGGCCACATGATCGGGCCACCCTTGTCAAAAAATTGGAAGATGATGTTTGCGAGCATATTTTTGGTTTTAAAAAATCAGTTCAGTTGTATTTGGTAAGTTATTTTAGTTTCAAAAAGCTGGTTGGTCGGGCCGGGCGGCAAGTGCCAGTGACGTTTGATAAAATCCACGGCGCTGCGATCCAAGATGGGAAACCCTGAGGTTTCCTTCACCTCAACGGAAATCACATTTCCCACCGCGTCACCGCCAAGCGTGAGGGTGACGGCACCCTGCTCCGCTTCTTCCATCGCGATTGGTGGAAAAGGCGGCTGCGGGCGGTCGCCGCCCGTGCCCGTGCTGCCAACGGAATTGATCCGCGTCGCCGTCCGCATCGGCTCCAGCGGCGGTGCGGAGGCCAAACCTGCCGGCACGACCAGCGAGCCGATGGTCGGCACGGAAAAATTGATGTTCGGCATTTGCGGCAGGGCGACGGCGACCGGCTGCGCATCGGGTTTTTCATCATCCGCCGGTTTTTTCTCAACGGTTTGCGACGGCGGCAAAGTAATTGGCTCGACCACGATGGGAATAATTTCTTGCAACGGCGGAACCGGCTTGATCGCAATCAGCCCTTGCCGCGCGCCGAAAATTCCAACCAGCAGAAAAAGGATGCAAACCGAATTCACCCAGGCGAGTCGGCGATTGGGGTCGCGGTTCGCCGCCGGCAGGCAGAACCGCGCCAATTCGTCTTTCAACTCGTAGCCGGAATTCATCCGATTTGCATCCGTGTTGTTCATCAATTTCAAAACGTATAACTCACCGAGCCGAAAATGCCGATGCGCGCACCGTATTGCGGCGCATTAACACCAACACCGGTGCCGCTGCGAAGTTCATAACTGTTGTCGGTCAGATTCACAATATCCAAACGCACTTTCATCGTCTGTTTCTTGTCGATCTTGAAGCTTTGTTCCGCGCCGATGTTGATGGTGTAGTAAGATGGCACACTTGCGCCATTCGGAATGGGATCATTTTCGTCGGCGGTGCCGCCGTCCGGAGTCACGCCGATTGTCCCGCCGCCGTCCTGTCTTAATCCGCTGCCGTAAATTGCGTCCGCATAAACCCGCGTGCTGTTGCGCGCCGATTCGTTCCACTTGTAGGCCACGCCGAAAGAGCCGGTGACTGGCTGGTCATGATCGAGGTAGATCCAGTGACTATTGACGTAATCCACTGTCCCCGGGTCCGGCCAGAGGAATTGCGCTGAAGCCGCCCCTTCACCTTGCGCCACCGAATAGGCAAGATTCGCATAGGACGAAAAGCCGCCCACCGTGTAGCTGGCCGTGAATTCCGCGCCGTAAACCCTTCCTTTGTCATAGTTGAATGACGACAGGATGAGCGACTGCCCGAACAATCCATCATCAAGCTGGTTTTTGGCAGTCTTGTAATAACCATCCAAGCCGATTTGCAATCCGGGCAGCAGCGTTTGGCTGATGCCGAGGTCGTAATAATTTGCGCGCTCAGCCTTGACCGGAGTGATCCCGCTGGCAACACCGGATTGCCCCGTCGTACCGTCAAATTGCGTTATGTTTGACGACGGCACGGTTTCCAATGGTGGCGGCGTGAAATAACGCGAATAACCGGCGTGCAGCGTCGTCTTGTCCGTCGGTTGGTAGATCACGTTGACGCGTGGACTGAGTTGGTTCTCATTGTCGGTGGTGGAGGAATACTCATCAAACCGTGCGCCGTAGTTGACGGTAAATTTGGAAAACATCTTCCATTCGTCCTCCAAATATACCCCTGCAAACAATGCGTGTGGCGTATTATCTTGCGTGAAACTTTGTTCTGGACCGTAAGTATTGTTGGCACTGTCATAGGGAAACACCGTGGTGGTCGTGTCAGCCGAGACGACTTCTTCCATTGTCATCAGGCCACTGCGCAAGGTGTGTTTGTCTCCGAGGTCATAACTGGCATCGGCTTGTAATCCTCCGGAATAGAGGATGCGATTCTCATCCGTGGCCACACCACCGTTGTAATAAAGCGTGGTCGGCACATTGCTGGGCACATAATGCGCGCTGCTTTCCCGTCCAAACGCAGCCACTTGCAGATTCAAATCGCCGGCCGATTTTTGGTAGGCGGCGACACCATAATAATTCTGCTCGTTTTGATTGTCGTTTAAGTCGGTCGGGGAAGACGGCGGGAGCCCTGCCGCCGATGGCGACCATGGATTACCATCGCCTTGTTGACTTGGAACTGGCTGGTTGGGGTTTATGGGAATTTGATAATCAGCATAGGATGCGCTGCCAATGATGCTGACCCGGCTCGTATCGCTCAAAATGCGCGAGGCATAAACGAAGGTTTTGTATTGATCCGTGTCGTCGTGGATGGCCTGGCTGCTGGGCGTGACGTTTTCAATGCCGAGATCATTATGATCGTAGCTGCCATCCACGAAATAACTCCATTTCCCCTGCGTGCCGCCGTATTCAAAACTCGGACGGATCGTATCGTAGCTGCCGCCATACATTTCCACCGTGCCGCCGTTTTCAAACGCCCCGCTCTTGGTCTGGATGTCCACGACGCCCGCCGTGCGAAAACCGTATTGTGCAGGCAGCGAGCCGGTGATGAGTTGCATGGATTGAACAAAGCGCGGATCCAACTCGATTCCAAAGCCGGTGATGCCTTCTGGCAGCAACACGTCGTCAATGCGATATTGCAAGTTCGCATGTTCGCCGCGGACGTGCAGATCGCCGTTCGCCGCCGAATCCTGCGCCACCCCCGGCGAACGCAGGATCACCTGATTGAATGGCGCATTGTCGCCCTGCGACTGGGACTCAATTTGATCCTGGGTATGTGTGTAGGCGGTCGCCCCCAAATCGGGCGAAATCTGGCTGCGCGCCTGATTCAGCCTGCCGATGACAGTGACATTGCCCAAATCCGTCACGTTCGTCGAACTGCCGGAGTTGACTGCCTTCGCCGGATTGACCGGCGCGACCGAATTGGTCGCCGCCAAAACACTGTTCGTTTGCGCCAGCGTCGTTCCGCCACAAGACAGCGCCATCAGGGAAATAACCGACCAATAAACTCTGCGATTCCAATTTTTCTGCTCTTCAAAAATTTTCATGATTTTGTATGGTTAAATTTTTCAAAATAACTGCCGTGAATGTTTTCAGCACCCACGCCCTGCCCAAACGCCGTATGGCGCAAGGCAAAGATTTGTTTTAAGGGAAAAATTCAGACGGAGCAATCCGTCCGAAACCAATGGATTAGGAAACGGCGAAGCTAACCGGCGGCGCGCGGCCATTCGGGAGGAACGCCATGGCCGTGCGAAAAACAGAAAATTCCGGCAGTCTAATGATTTCAATCGTCGCTACCGGCACAACCGCCGGAACGTCACAGACAACCGTTTCAACTTTTCCATGCGCAATCGCGACAATCGCACAGTCGTCATCGTCTTTGGGAATTGTTCCGCCGTGCAGCCACGCATGAAGCGCTGGATAAGCCTCGGCCACCGTCATGAACAGCCAAATGGCGAGCGATAATCCCGCCGTCGCCGCGTGCAATCGCAGCCGCCAACGACGGTTTATGAGATTTCCGTATCGCAAATCGTTTGCAATATAGCAAAACCCGTGGCGGGCGCAAGCGCGTTTTACGATTTTTCGGAATGAGCAGTTAAAACTAACGCTGGCAAAGAAGGTTTGGTAAAAGTGCAAACTCGTGCGCAGGCTGATGAGCCAGCAAAGTCGCCTGCCCAATCAGTATCACTCCGTTGAAAAAACGGAGGCAAGCAACTTCAAATCCCCACCAACGCCGCGCCAAAAATCCCGGCAGAATCGCCGAGTTGATTTTTGACGATCGGCGTTTCCAGCTCGTCGGTAAAGACAAATTGGCGTACTTGCGCAATGCCTTCGGTATAAACCGCATCAAAATTCGAGACGCCGCCGCCAATCACCACGATGTCAGGATCAAGAATGTCGATCAAGTTAGCTATGGCGCGGCCAAAATGACGGAAGAAATTTTGCATGAATTCCACCGCCTGCGGCTGGCCGGCATAAAATTCCTTTTCGATCTCTTTCAACGGTTTTTTCACGCCGAATTTTTCCGCATAACGTTTTTCCAACCCGCCGCCGCTGATGAAAGTTTCCGTGCAGCCAAGCTGACCGCAAAAACAAAGCGGACCGTTGGGATCAATGCTCATGTGCCCCCATTCGCCCGCGATGGCTTGCGGACCGGTGAAAACTTCACCGTTGTAAACAATTCCGCCGCCGCAGCCGGTGCCGATGATGACACCGAAAACCAGTTTCTTTCCCCTACCCGCGCCCAGCAACGCCTCGGCCATCGCAAAACAGTTCGCGTCGTTTTGGATCTCGATTTTGCGGCCCAGCATTTTTTCCAGATCGGCTTTCACCGGCTGGCCATTCATGCAAACGGTGTTGGAATTTTTCAAGAGACCGGTGCGCTTTGAAATCGCACCCGGCGTGCCGATGCCAAACGTCGTCAGCTGGCCGGGAACGGCGGCGACGAGTTCGTCGTGCAATAATTTCAGCCGGTTGAGAATGTGCTGATAGCCGTGCTCGCGCTCGGTGGCGATGCGTTTGCGAAAAATTTCGCGACCGGAAGAATCAAGGATGACGCCCTCGATTTTCGTGCCGCCCAGATCAATGCCGATACGATACATGGTTCAAGCTGATTGAAGATTGAAACGCGATAAAATTATTTGCCGCAGCATTGTTTATATTTCTTGCCGCTGCCGCAGGTACACGGATCGTTGCGTCCGACTTTCGGGCCGGTGCGTTTCGGCTTGGGTTTTTCCTTTGAAAGATCATCCGCCGCCTGACTCACAACATCGCTGGATTTGTTCGGATCTTTGGGTTTGTTTTTATCGTCAAAAGCGCTGGGCGGTGACTGGTGCGTCGTGGTCGACGGAACATTGCGCAGGAAATCTTCAAACGCTTTCATGCTCGACGCACTGCGGAAAACGTTGTGACAGATTTCCGTTTTCACGTTGACCATCAGTTCGTCGAAAATCTTGAACGCCTCGGCCTTGTATTCCAACAGCGGATCGCGCTGGCCATGCGCGCGCAGGCCGATGCTTTGGCGCAGGCTGTCCATCTCGTAAAGATGTTCCTGCCACAATTTATCAATCGCGCTCAAGATCGTGTAGCGTTCGACGGTCGTCAGTTTTTCCGGCTCCTCAAAACTGATCTTTAGCTCGTAAGCCTTGCGGATGCTGTCGCTGATGAAATTGCAGGCGGCAAATTGCGCTTCGTTCAAGCCATCGAATAGCGAGCCGCTCACGGGTTTTTCCCGGCCGGATTCGGCGGCTTTCAGGATTTCGCCTTCAGGCATCCCCAGCGGAAAATTCAGGTTCACCCAGTCGGCCAACTGGCGGATTTTCCATTCGCGCACGTCGCTGTCGGCGGTAGTAAACTGCCCGACTTTCAACACGACGACTTCCTCGATGATGTCCATAAGGCGGTCGCGCACGTCGTCAGAATTGATGATCTCGTTGCGAAAGCCGTAAATGACTTCACGCTGCTTGTTCATCACGTCGTCGTATTCGAGCGTGCGTTTGCGCTGTTGAAAATTGTGGCCTTCGACGCGTTTTTGCGCCTGCTGGATCGAGCGGTTCAGCAGGCCGTGCTTCAATTCCTCGCCTTCTTCAAGCCCCATGCGCTCCATCAATTTCACTATGCGATCCGAACCGAACAAACGCATCAGGTCGTCTTCGAGCGAAATGAAAAAATGCGACGAGCCCGGGTCGCCCTGACGCGAGCAACGACCGCGCAACTGCCGGTCAATGCGGCGTGATTCGTGGCGTTCCGTGCCGAGCACGTGCAAACCGCCGGCTTCGCCGACGGCCGCGCCAAGTTTGATGTCCGTGCCGCGACCCGCCATGTTCGTGGCGATCGTGATCGCGCCACGTTGTCCGGCCCGCGCGACGATTTCCGCCTCCTGCTGGTGATATTTTGCGTTCAGGACGGAGTGGATCAGTCCTTCTTTTTTCAACATGCGCGACAGCATTTCGCTGCTCTCAACCGACACCGTGCCGACCAGCACCGGCCGGCCTTGCGCGTGCAGCTCCTTGATCTCCCTGGCGACGGCATTGAATTTTTCCCGCCGTGTTTTATAGACTGAATCGTGTCCGTCTTTGCGGATATTCGGGCGGTTGGTCGGAATCGTCATCACGCCGAGCTTGTAGATGTCAAAAAATTCCGCCGCCTCGGTCTCCGCCGTGCCGGTCATGCCCGCCAGTTTTTTGTATAGCCGGAAATAATTTTGGATCGTGATCGTCGCGAGCGTTTGCGTTTCGCGTTCGATCGTCACGCCTTCCTTCGCCTCGACCGCCTGATGCAAACCGTCGCTCCAGCGGCGGCCGGCCATCAAGCGACCCGTGTGCTGGTCCACGATGATGACCTTGTTTTCCTGCACGACATATTCCACGTCGAGCTGGTAAAGACTATAAGCCTTGAGCAATTGCGAGATCGCATGGATTTTCTGCGCCTTCGATTCAAAATCCGACTGCAATTTCGCCTTCGTCTCCATGCGTTTACGCGCGTCGTTTTCCGCGCCGGCATCCACGTCGTGCAACTGCGTCGTCAAATCCGGCAGCACAAACGCGTCCGGGTCTTGCGGGCTGATGAAACTGCGGCCTTTCTCGGTCAAATCCGCTTCATGGCTTTTTTCGTCCATCGCAAAAAGTAATTCTTCCTTCTCACGATACAGATCCACCTTCTTTTGATCCTTGTGCAGATCCAGTTCCGCCCGGTTCATCATCCCGGCGAATTCCGGGTTCTCCAAAATCTTCATCAAGCCTTCGGAACGTGGCTGGCCGGTTTTGACGCGGAAAAGCAAAAGCCCGATTTCGTGTTCGAGTTGTCCCGCATTTTGAACGTTCGAGCCATCCGTCGGGCGCAATTTTTTGATCAACGTTTCGGCCTCATTCAAAAAACGGTTGCACAGTTGCTGCTGCGCACGAACCAGACCTTCAACCAATGGCTTCCACTGCGCGTATTGCTCGTCAAATGTACGGATGGATGGGCCGCTGATGATGAGTGGCGTGCGCGCTTCATCGATCAAAATGGAATCCACTTCGTCCACGATGGCAAAATAATGGCCGCGCTGAACTTGTTCTTCCTTGCGCTTGGCCATGCCATTGTCACGCAGATAATCGAAACCAAATTCGGCATTCGTGCCGTAAGTGATGTCGCAGGCGTACTGCTCGCGGCGGACGCGCGGATCCTGGTTGTTCAAAATGCAGCCAACCGTCAACCCCAGAAACCGATAGACCGCGCCCATCCATTCGCTGTCGCGCGACGCGAGATAATCATTCACCGTCACAACATGGACACCGCGACCGGAAAGCGCATTGAGATAAACCGGCAGCGTACCGACGAGCGTTTTACCCTCGCCTGTGGCCATTTCCGAAATATGTCCCGTATGCAATGCGTAACCGCCGATGAGTTGCACATCGAACGGAACCATTTCCCAGCGCAGCGGATGGCCGCGCACGGTGATGTCCTGCCCGCACAAGCGGCGGCAGGCGTTTTTCACAACGGCAAATGCCTCCGGCAAAATTTCATTCAACCTGGCGGCGAGTTGCGCGTCGTCGGAAATTTGGGAAAGCTCCGCCTTCCACGCCGCCGTTTTGGCGCGCAAATCATCGTCGGACAGGGTTTTCAACCCGGCCTCGATCTCGTTGATCCGCGCAACCACCGGACGGATCTTTCTCACATCCCGCTCATTTTTCGACGGGAAAATCGCTCTTAAAAATTTCACAGCCTTCGTTCAGTGTTTGGTTAAAAATCGAGCGTGAACGATACGCGAGGAAACCCGCAGCGTCAAAATGAAACGGCTGTCGCGACGGTCAACGACTGCCGCGACAGACAAAAACGGCTTTGGCCAGGATTCCATTCAGGATTTCATCGGTTTCATGCCGAGAAATTCCATGCCCACAAGACAGACGTCATCATCGAATTCACCGTTGACGGCAAAGGTGCGGATGGATTGGATCAGTTCATCGAAAAGAATTCCCGGCGGCCGGGCCAGCAGGTTTTTCACATCGAGCATCAGGCGTTGCTGGGAATAAAGCTCCTCGTTCTGTCCCTGCACTTCGTAAATGCCATCAGTGAAAAGCATCAAAAAATCGCCGGGTGACAGCGTGGCCGTACTGGTTTCGTAAGGCGGCTGCTCAAACAATCCAAGCGCCGGCTGGCCGCGTCCGCAGCTGTTGGCGAGCGGTTCGACTTGATCCAGCGAACGGCGGACGACCAGCGGTTTGGGATGGCCGGCATTGGCAAAACGCACCAGCCCCGTGCGACAGTCCGCGACGAGATAAAATGCGGTGGTGAGCATCGGCGTGCCGGTGTTTTTCAAAATGCTGTAAAGATCGTAGTTCAGCTTGCGTAAAAATTCCCCGGGCTCGCGCGCCAGCGGTTTCAATTCCTCGGTCAGCGCGCGGATCATCGCGGTCACGAGCGCGGCGCGAATGCCGTGGCCGGTCACATCGCAAATGAACACCCCGACTTCGGAGTTGGAAATCGCCGAGACGCTGAAAAAATCGCCGCTGACGGATTCCGCCGGATGATAACGATGCGCAAATTGAAATGCGCTCTGCTCGGGCGGGGCATTCGGCGGAAAAACCGGATACTGCTGCGGCAGCAGCGTGAGTTGAATTTCGCGCGCGGTGCGGAGATTTTCCTCCATCAGCGAATTTTTGGCGCGCAATTCCTCGCGGCTGCGCGACAGTTCGCTCGTCGCGCGGCGGATCTGTTCCTCGGTGTGCTTGCGTTCCGTGATGTCTTCGACCGTGCCTTCGTAATAAAGCAACTTCCCCTGCGCGTCGCGGACGGCGCGGCAGTTTTCAGCGATCCAGATGATGCTGCCGTCCTTGCGGAAAATTTTTGATTCGAAACCGCTCAACGTGTCGTTTTCCTGCATGAGCCGCACGAATTCCTCGCGGCGGCCGGCCTCGACGTAAAGTTTGCTGGCGATGTCCTTGATGTTCGCCATCAATTCCACCGGCGAGCTGTAACCGTAGATCCGTGCCAGCGCGACATTCGCCAAAAGATAATGCCCATCCACCGTCGTGCGAAAAATGCCTTCAACGAGATGGTCAAAAATACCGTAGTAATTTTCCTTTTCCGCGATCAACGCGATCCGTTCCTCCTGGCGCGCCGCCGCGCAATAGATCGCGTGGTGCAAGGTCCTCGCCGTCAGTTCGCCGCGCCCGAGATATTCCTGCGCGCCACTGTAGATCGCCTCGGCCAGAAAATTTTCATCGTCATCCGGCCCGATCACCAGCACCGGCAGGCGCGCCGACTTGGTCGTCAGGAATGTGATCTGGAACAGCGCGGCGGCGTTCGCCTGCGGAACCTCAAACAGCGCGGCATGAAATTGATCCGCCGCCGCCAGCACCAGTCCCGCATCAACCGTCGGCGCGACAACCACGACGGCCGGTTTTAATAATTCCTCGATGCGGCGCGAAAGGGTCTCATCGCTGTTGATCAGCAAAATCTTCGCCCGCGCGCTCTGTAATTCGTGTTCCATGCCGTTTTCGTCTCAATCTCTGTCGGTTGAAAATACAAGGTTCACGACCGCGTGCAAGCGGGCAATAAAGTTGGTGGCTCCCTGATTTGAAATTTCGCGTAGCGTAGCATCAGCTGCCGCGCGCGGCATCGCCTGCCCATAAGTCACCCGGTTTCTTTCAACTTTTCAACCCGTCACATAAAGCGTATGCTGATTTTCTGAAATCATGCCCAGTGTTTTCATAAAAACTTACGGTTGCCAGATGAACGAGCGCGACAGCGAAGCGGTCGCCGCCCAACTCGTGGCCAAAGGCTATTCGCTCGCCAAGACCGAATCCGCCGCCGATGTGGTGTTGCTGAACACCTGTAGCGTGCGCGATTTTGCCGAGCAAAAAGCCATCAACAAGATGCGCAACCTGATTGGCACCGCGAAGAAAGACCGGCCCGATCAGATTCTTGGCTACCTGGGTTGCATGGCGCAAAGTCGCGGCAAAGAGCTCATCGAAAAATTGCCGGACGTGGATTTGGTGTTGGGAACGCAAAAATTCCATCGCGCGGCGGAATATATTGACGAGATCATTTCCGGCAAACGCGAAAAGATCGTGGACATTGAAGCCGAAGCCAAAAGCGAGGCGACCATCCGCGAACATCTGCTCAACGGCAGCGCCAAGACGTCCGTGTCCGCGTTCGTCAGCATCATGCAAGGCTGCAATCAATACTGCACCTTCTGCATCGTGCCCTACACGCGCGGCGAAGAACGCAGCCGGACCATTCCCGACATCGTCGCCGAATGCCGTGAACTCGTCGCGCGCGGCGTGCGGGAAGTCACTTTGCTCGGCCAGATTGTGACGAGCTTTGGCAAACGCGAAAAGCGTAACGAGTGGCAGGCAGCCGGTGGCCAGACCGGCTCGTCACCCGTCACCCGTCACCCGTCGCCACATTCCCCCTTCGTCCAACTGCTCGACGCCGTTCACGAGATTGAAGGTTTGGAACGGATCCGTTTCACCTCACCGCACCCCAAAGGTTATGGCGACGATTTGGCTGAAGCCTATGCGAGATTGCCGAAATTGTGCGAAAGCGCACACATTCCGTTGCAAAGCGGCAGCGACCGCATCTTGAAATTGATGCACCGCGGCTACACGCGCGAACGCTTTCTGGGTATCATTGAAAAACTCCGCCGCGCGAAACCAAACATCGGCATCACGACGGACATCATCGTCGGCTTTCCGGGCGAGACCGAGGAAGATTTTGAACAGACGCTGTCGCTCTGCCGCGAAGTGCAGTTCGACAACGCCTACATTTTCAAATATTCGCAACGCCGCGACACGCCCGCCGCTGACATGCCCGATCAAGTGCCACAGCCCATCCGCGAAGAACGCAACCATCGCCTGCTCGAACTGGTGAACGAAATCGCCGCGCGCAAATATGATGGCTTCATCGGACGACAAGTGCAGATTCTCGTGGAAGGGCCGAGCAAAAAAAATGCCGCACGCTACACCGGCCGCACACGCTGCAACCGTATCGTGCTGTTTGACGGCAGCGCCCGCCACCAGGGGCAGCTCATGGATGTAAAAATCGAACGCACCGGCTCCTTCACGCTTTACGGTGATCCGGCAATAGTTGGAGTTTAGCCAACATGAGAAACCGATGTGCGGATCACAAAAGCAAACGACAAATTCAGTCAATTGAATATGCGCTTTTGAATTTTTCGTGTTCATTCGTGTTCATTCGTGGTTATCATTCACAAAGATGAAATTGTCGCTTTTGTCCATTTTACTCGGCCTCGGTCTGGGACTGCCGCAGATCTACGGCCTGGCCAATCCGCAAAAACTTTCGGCCTCCGTCCGTAAATTTCCACGCAATTTCGCCGCTGGCGTCGTGCTGATGCTGCTCGGCACGGCGTGGTTCGTCTGGAACGTCAATGGCGAGCCTATCGCGGATTTTTCGGCTTTTAAACCGTATATGCTGGCGGGTTTCACGGCTGTGGGCGTGGCGTCATGCATTTTTGTCCGGGATTTTCTCGCGGTGCGCGGGCTGGCGGTGTTGTTTTTGCTGTTGGGAAAATTGATGGTGGATACGGGCCGTCCGCATCTCGATGAATCGTCTTTCGTGCTGGTCATCCAGGTGTGGGCTTACGTTCTCATCGTCGCCGGCATCTGGTTAACGGTGACGCCGTGGAAACTGCGCGACTTCCTGAACTTCGCCACGGCCAATGAAAACCGGGTGCGCATCGGCTGCGCCGTGCGGCTGGCCTTCGCGGTTTTTATCCTGGCGCTCGGATTGACGACCTTTCGCACGATGTGAATTATGTCACTCGCGGATCTCAGGCGGGAATATGCGCTCGGCGGTTTGCGGCGCGCAGACTTGGACCCGAATCCCATCGCGCAATTCAAAAAATGGTTCGCCCAGGCGGAAACCGCGCTGGCCAAAAACCAACTGGACGTGAACGCCGCCACGCTGGCGACGGCGGATAAAAACGGGATTCCTTCCGTCCGCATCGTTTTGCTGAAAGGTCTGGACGAACGCGGCTTCATTTTTTTCACCAATTACGACAGCCGCAAGGGATACGAACTCGCGGAAAACCCCAACGCCGCGCTGAATTTTTTCTGGCCGGAATTGGAACGGCAGGTTGGCATCGCCGGGGCCGTTGAAAAAATTTCCCGCGCCGAATCAGAAAAGTATTTTCATTCGCGTCCGCGCGGCAGCCAGCTTGCGGCGTGGGCTTCCGACCAAAGCGCCGCCGTAAAAGATCGCGAGGTGCTCGAAGCAAAATGGCGGGAACTGGAGAAAAAATTTCCGGGCGAAGTCCCAACGCCCCCAAACTGGGGCGGCTTTGCCTTGCAACCGAAGCGGATTGAATTCTGGCAGGGCCGTCCCAGCCGTTTGCATGACCGTTTTAGTTACACGCGTCAGGCGGATGGTTTTTGGAGAATTGAACGGTTGTCGCCGTAAAAACCAGCGCCTGACGGAGTCCCACCCGGATCGATCGCTAAAAGCTCATCACGGTTTTCTAAAATAAAAACGACGGCTTGGGGAAAAATCCGGTCGCTGGTTGATTTTTTGCCGGTCAGAACTTGTAGGAAATGCCGCTGACAAGTTTCACGTCGTTGCGCCTGAAGCCGGGTGCCGGCTGGCTGTTGAAATTGTCATCCATATAGACCTGCAAGCTCAAATCCCTGTAGAGGGCGGATTCAACGCCGATTTCGGCGTTGATAAGATAGTCGCTGGGTTTGTCAATCTGCGGCAGAAATTCGACGTTTTCCCAAACGCGCGCGGAATTCTTGTTGAACTTGTGTTCAAAGCGTTCGGCAATACGCATCGTCGCATAGGTATTGTCAGTTTCACCCACGCGCTCGATGACAATACCCGGACCGATTTCCGCCGCCAATGTGGTATTCGTCTGCTTGATCAGATAATAACCAACACCGGAAGTGACTGTGGCACGGTATTTTACCTCCGCGATGCCATCATGCAAACCTTCACCCCGGAGATAGGCATACCACTTCTCGGAAAACAGATGATTCCATTGCGCAAAGCCGTGATACAATTCATTGTTCGCCACGCCATTGGCCGAACCGTAGGTGACATCCGCGCCCAAATTGAATTCATTGACCGGCGTTTTCTTGTCCGTGATGAATTTGGCGGTGGCCAGCAGCGAGTCGCTGTTGCCACGCGTAAGCGTCACGCCGGCGGTGATTGCGCTCTGCCAGGGATATTTGGCCGGGATGACGATTTTGTTGGTTGCAGCTATGATCATGCCTTTCGCCGGCACTTCAATTTTAGCCACGACATTGGTCACGGTGACAATGTTTGTGACCGTCACCGTCACCACATTGGTCACCGTCACCGTGTTCGTTTGCGCCGAGGCGTTAAACAAAAACACCGTGAAAATTCCGGCGGCCAAAATAAAAAATTTGCCCAACTTCATAAATTCGAGTCGAGCATGAAAAAAAATCAGCGCAACAAACGCAAGCCTGAATTATTTTTTATTTCAGACCGTTTTCGTCCAACAGATTTTCCTTGTCCTCGCTGATGACTGACGCAACTGCCTGCAGCTTGTCACCGGTGTCAAGATTGACGAGTTTCACGCCCATCGTGTTGCGGCCGGCTTCGCGAATGCCTTGCACGGGAATCCGCACCATCTGGCCGCCGACCGTGATCAACATGATTTCGTCCGTGTCACGAACCGTCAACGCGCCCACCACGCCGCCGGTTTTCTCGCCGGTCTTCATCGTGATGATGCCCTTGCCGCCACGCGACTGCACCCGGTATTCGTCGAAGCCGGTGCGTTTGCCGATGCCATTTTCACCGGCCACCAGCAGCGCGGCGTCCGGGACAACAATCGTGGCAGCGACGAGGGCGTCAGTCTTTTCAAGACTGATGCCGCGTACGCCGCCGGCGGCACGACCCATCGAACGCACATCGGCTTCATGGAAGCGGATGCTCATGCCGTCCTTGGTGATCAATACCACATCGTCGCCCGGATCGTTTTCATCCACACTGCCGCGCGTCAGTTTGACTTCAATCAGCGCATCGCCCGCATCAATGCCGATGGCAATGATGCCGCCTTTGCGGACATTCCCGAATTCATTCAGCGAAGTTTTTTTGACCGTTCCCAGTTTGGTGGCAAAGAAAAGTTCGCCCGGCTGCGTCCACGTTGTGTCCTCGCGGTTTTCGTTCGTCTTCGACAAAATCCGGATCATCGCGGCGACCTTTTCATCGGCCTTGAGTTCGAGCAAATTGGCGATGCTGCGGCCTTTCGCCGCGCGCCCCATGTCGGGGATCTCATGCACACGCTCGACATACACGCGACCGGTGCTCGTAAAGAACATCAGATAATCATGCGTGCTCGCCGTGAACAGATGCTCGACGAAATCATTGTCTTCCGTGGTCTCGCCTTCGCGCGTCGTCATGCCGATCACGCCCTTGCCGCCGCGCCGCTGCGCGCGATATGAACTGACCGCCGTGCGCTTGATGAGGCCGCCGTGCGTGAGCGTGATGATGACGCCTTCGTTCGTGATCAAATCCTCGATGGCAATCTCACCTTCGTCCGGCACAATTTCCGTCTTGCGCGGCGTCGCGTGTTTCTCCCGGATGGTTTTAAGCTCGGCCTTGATGATCGCCATCACGCGCGATTCCCTGGCCAGGATATCCAGCAAATCCTTGATCGTTTCGATCAACGCCCGGTATTCACCTTCGACCTTGTCGATTTCAAGGCCGGTCAATTGATACAAACGCAATTCGAGGATCGCATCCACCTGCCGTTCGGTCAGCGCGTAACGGCCATTTTCAACGCGCGCTTCACTGCGGATCAAAATCCCCCATTTTTCCACCTGCGCGCGGTTCCACTCGAACGCAAGCAGTTTGATGCGCGCTTCATCGCGGTTTTTGCTGGAACGGATGATATGGATGAATTCATCAAGGTTCGCCAGCGCGATGAGATAACCTTCCAGCAGCTCGGCGCGCTCCTCGGCCTTGCGCAATTCAAAACGCGTCCGGCGCAAAACGACTTCGCGGCGATGCTCGATGTAACACTGGATCAGTTCCTTGAGATTGAGCGTCTTCGGACGGCCATGGTCAATCGCCAGCGCGTTCACGCTGAACGACACCTCCATCTGCGTGTGCTGGAAAAGATTGTTGATGACGACCTTGGGATTGGCGTCACGCTTGAGTTCCATCACGAGCCGCGTGTTTTCATCCGACTCATTGCGCATCGCGGAAATTTCCGTGATGACTTTTTCGTTCACCAGTTCGGCAACCTTTTCCTCCAGCGCCGCCCGGTTGACGTTGAACGGGATCTCCGTGATGATGATCTGCTCGCGATTGCCCTTCAATTCCTCGACCCCCACCCGGCCGCGCAATTTGACGCTGCCCTTGCCGGTCTCAAAATAATTTTTGATGCCCTCGACGCCACAGATCATTCCGCCGGTCGGAAAATCCGGACCCTTGATGAACTTCATCAATTCGGGGATCGTGATGCCTGGCCTGTCAATCTGCGCGCAAACGCCATCAATGACCTCGCCCAAATTGTGCGGCGCCATGTTCGTCGCCATGCCGACGGCGATACCCGTGCCGCCGTTGACGATCAGATTCGGAAACGCCGCCGGAAAAACCTTCGGCTCCGTCATGCGCTCGTCGTAGTTCGGAACGAAATCCACCGTGTCGCGATCCATGTCCTGCATCAACGCCGCGCCCAGATGCGTCAAACGCGCCTCGGTATAACGCATCGCCGCCGGCGGATCGTTTTCGATGGAGCCGAAATTGCCCTTGCCCTCCACCAGCCGTTCACGCATCGCCCACGGCTGCGCCATGTGGACAAGCGTCGGATAAATCACCGCTTCACCGTGCGGATGGTAATTGCCGCTCGTGTCACCGCAGATTTTCGCGCATTTGTAAGGCTTGCGACCGGGAAACAACGACAGTTCGTGCATCGCATAAAGAATGCGCCGCTGCGAAGGTTTCAAACCGTCGCGCACGTCGGGCAGCGCACGCGAAATGATCACGGACATTGAATAGTCGAGGAACGAATTCTTGATCTCGTCCGCGACGTTGATCTTGGAAATTTTTTCGCCCTGCGAGTAAGCGCCGCCGCTCGGTTGCGGTTGCGGCGAGGATGGAGTGGATTCAGTTTCGTCTGGCATGATGCTAATTCAAAAATGGTTGAGGCTTAAACGTCGAGATTGCGGACGTTCAACGCATTGTCCTGGATAAACTGGCGGCGCGGCTCGACTTCATCACCCATGAGCCGCACGAACATTTCCTCGGCCTCGATCGCGTCGGTGAGTTCAATGCGCAACAACTTGCGCTTGACCGGATTCATCGTCGTCTCAAAAAGTTCTTTGGCATCCATTTCGCCGAGACCCTTGAAGCGCGTCATTTGGATGCCTTTTTTCCCGACGGCTTTCACCGCGTTAAGAATTTCAGGAATCGAAAACAGCGGCACCACATTTGCGCGCTCACCCTCGCCCTCGGTCAGCTCAAACAATGGCTTGTCCTGCGCGGCGTAGTGATCGACGTTCAAACCTTTTTTGGAAAGCTTTTCCAACAAGTCGGTGATCGCCTTGCTCTCCTGGTGCAGATCAGTGATTTTCGCCCGGCGCGTCGGGCCTTCCTTTTTACGTTCCGTTTCGGCCTCCGGCCCAAACAAATCATTGTTCGCCAGCTTGAAAGTTTCCACTTCGTCGTTATTCAAAAAGTAATGCACGGTGTCGTCATTACCGTCGCGAACTTTCGCCATGGACTGCGGCAACGTCCCGTCCGCCGCGCGTTTCTCGACGTAATTCGAAAAATCGCCGCCGAGCCGCTTGATAAAAACCGCATGCCGGTCGAGTGATTCGAGCAATGTGAGAATTTCTTCCAGTTGTTTCGGCGCAAACTCACGATCATTCGCCAGATTTTTCAAGCGAACTTCCTCCGTGCCGTTCTGCAACAGAATCCGGTTCAACTGCTGGTCGTCGTCGATGTAATCCGTCTTCTTTTTTCGCGTGATGGAATAAAGCGGCGGCTGCGCGATATAAACAAAGCCTTGTTTCACCAATTGCGGCATCTGCCGGTAAAAAAACGTCAATAACAACGTGCGGATGTGCGAGCCGTCCACATCGGCGTCCGTCATGATGATGATCTTGTGATAGCGCAAACGTTCGAGATTGAACGCGCCTTCGCCCTCGCCATCACCGATGCCCGTGCCAATGGCCGTGATCATTGTGCGGATTTCCGTGTTCTGCAAAACTTTGTCCAGCCGCGCTTTCTCGACATTGATCAATTTGCCGCGAATCGGCAGGATCGCCTGAAATTTCCGGTCGCGCCCCTGCTTCGCCGAACCACCGGCGGAGTCACCTTCAACGATATACAATTCCGTGTTCGCCGGATCGCGATCCGAACAATCCGCCAATTTTCCCGGCAATCCGCCGCCCGTCAGCGCGGATTTACGGACCGCTTCCCGCGCCTTGCGCGCCGCCTCGCGCGCGCGCGCCGCGTTAAGGGATTTATCAATGATGCGTTTCGCCACCGGTGGATTCGCATCAAAATAACTCATCAGCCCTTCGTACGAAACCGAGCCGACAATGCGTTCCACTTCCGGCGACAGCAATTTCACCTTCGTCTGCGATTCAAATTTGGGATCGCTGTGCTTCACCGAAATCACCGCCGTCAAACCCTCCCGCACATCATCGCCGGTGATCTGCGGGTCTTTCTCCTTCAGCAACTCATTCGACTTCGCGTATTGATTGATCGCCCGGGTGACCGCGCTGCGAAAACCGGACAAATGCGTGCCGCCGTCGGGATTGTGAATCGTATTCGTGTAACAAAGCACCTGATCGTTGTAGCTGTCGTTGTATTGCAGCACGACCTCGACGTGAACTTCGATGTCCTTGTCGTCCAGTTTTTCCTTCGTTTCCTTGCGGAAAGAAATCGGCTTGGGATGCAACGGCTCTTTATTCTTGTTGAGCTGCTTGACGAACTCCTCGACGCCGTCCTTGTAAAAATATCGTTCCGCGTTCGCCGCCGTCGTGCGTTCATCCGCAAAAATGATTTCCAGCCCCGAATTCAAAAACGCCAGTTCGCGCAACCGCTGCGCAATGATGTCCGCCTTGAACTCGATGGTTTCGCGGAAAATTTCCGCGTCAGGCATGAACGTGATCAAGGTTCCCGTGTGTTTCGACCGGCCAATAACGTGAAGTTTTTGGACGGTTTTGCCGCGCTCAAATCCCATCTG
>Ga0206798_1053_pt1 | contig 25976 bp, 24 predicted proteins | sample Alteio_BWOrgCont_66_FD_152893 | JGI IMG/M metagenome (GOLD analysis project Ga0206798, IMG submission 152893) | Enriched cells from forest soil in Barre Woods Harvard Forest LTER site, Petersham, Massachusetts, United States -... | ecosystem: Environmental > Terrestrial > Soil > Temperate forest >...
ACTACAACCTTTCGCTTTCCGTGGTCGAGCAGTTACACCCGCTCGTACCTAAAGGTCAGGCCATGGCTCAATTCGCCCTCCGCTGGATTCAGATGTTCCCCGAGATCACGTGTTCCATTCCGGGGGCCAAACGCCCCGCCCAGGTCGAGCAAAACGCCAAGATGGCCGCCATTCGCAAAATTTACGAGGCCCGGGTGCGTCCGCTGGTGCACCATAATTGGTAAACCCGTCGCCAAATTAGCCCAGCAAACGCCCTGCCTGCCCGCGCACGTAGGCGGCCAATTCAAGTAATCGGGTTGTGGAAGGAAGGTGGCCCCAGTCCGCCAGCGCATCTTCGCCCAGGCGTAGCTCAACTTCAAAGCGTTCCCGCACTGCTACCAGCACGCCATGCTTGTTCATCCGCACGGTCAGATCTTTAATGGTCGCCAGCCCGGCCAGCACATCGCGCCGCAACACAGCGGCTTCAGTCTCGGGTAAGCGCTCGATCAAATAAAGCAGTGGCAGGGTAAATTTCCCGCTGGCGAGGTCAGTACCGAGGGTCTTGCCAATCTGGTTCTCGTCCCCGCAGAAATCTGCCAAATCGTCATAAAGTTGGTAGGCGATGCCCAATTGCAGCCCAAAGCGGCTGACGACGTTGACGTATTCAGCAGGATGACCTGCCACCTGCGCACCGAGGAGGCACGAGACCGAGAAAAGCTCTCCGGTTTTGAGCGCAATGACTTCAAAGTATTCATCCACCGAGAAGCGCGAGTTGCCCCGCTCCAAGGTCTGGTGGATTTCGCCTTCACATACGCGCCGGGTCGCCAGCGCCATGGCCCGGCAGACTTCGATGGTAAAATAGTCTGAAGCGATTTTCAGCGCCTGGGTCAGCAGCGTGTCGCCCAACAGGACGGCGACCGATGCGCCGTATTTACGGCTCGCGGTGGGTAGTTGGTGGCGCAAGGCGGCGCCATCCAGCACATCATCATGCACGAGCGTGGCCAAATGGATCAGCTCGACGATGGCGGCCGCATGCACCAAGTCGGGCCGGATGCGCCCATCATCCGTCCAGCCGCTGCCAAAGACCAAGGTGGGGCGGATGCGCTTGCCGTGGTTGGCCAGGATGTAGCGCACCAATTCCCGCATGTGCGGCTCAAAGTCGTCCACCTGGCTGGCCAGGAAGCGTTCGAACTCCGCCAGATGCGGCTGCACCGCCGACGGCAAGACTCCCGAGGCCGGGTAGGCTGGGGGGGCCTGTCGCGCTGTATTGGAGAGCAGCATATGGAGGTGGAAAAGAGTTTTAGGTGGACATTAGGCCGCCCGGCGGGCAAACCCGCCCTTGGGCTGCCGCTGCCGGCCCTAGCCGCCCGGTGATTGCCGGGCTATGAACCCAAACGCACGATTGCCTGTGAGTCAAGACGACCCGTTCATCCTTCTGGCTGTAGCCGGACTCACTGCCTACGTGTTTTATACCTGGTTGGGCGACTTTCGGCGAGCCCAAGCTGGGAAACCCGACCCCGGCGCCTTCCCCGGTGCCACCACAGCCCCTGCAGCAGCCATAGTGGTGGCCGTACTCGGTGCCCTCCTGCTCCTGAGCCTCGAAACCGGGGGCGAATATGCTTTGGGTGTATCCGATCAACAGAGCAATATAACAGTACTTTTTCTAATAGCCATGATTGGAGCCGCCTTTGGCGAGGAACTGGTCTTTCGCGGTTTTTTGGTGGTTACCAACAAAGGGCGCACCGCTCTGGTGGGGAGCATTATCGGCTTTTCCCTCCTCTTCGCCCTCGGCCATCCGTTTTTATGGGATTGGAAGATCGCCGCTGCCGGTCAACCGCACCAGCTCATTTTTAATTTTTCCCTCAAAGCCTGGTGGAGCACCGCCATGGTCGTCATCTTTTCGCTCTGGCTTTATACGATGCGCTTTTTCCGGCTTAATCCCCGGCAGTCATTGATTCCCTGCATTGCCGCCCACCTGGCCAAGAACCTCGGCGTCTTCATTATCAAACTAGCCCAGGGGCACGTGAGCGGTTGGTTTTAGCACCCCTAACGCAGTGAGGCTAATTTCTACAACATTGCAACTGACCCAAACTTTTCTCAAACAACCCTCGATGTATCCCACCTCCATTTCACCCCGTTTTCTTCGCGCTGCTTTCGTGAACGGCCTGTTGTTTCTCTGCGTCATGGCCCACGCCGCTGATGCTCTCGCACAGACGTCAGGCCCAGATGCCACCCCAACTCCAAAAACAGCGGCCGTCACATCAACATCCTCCGCACCTCTCATTAGCCTGAGTTCGCTACCCACGCTCACCGAGGTCAGCAGCCAAAACTCCGCCATCATTCCTGAAGTCCAGGACGTCCCACTGCATCGCTCCTTTGTCGAACTCGCTAAAAAAGGCGGCATCGATGTGCTCTTCGTCGGCGATTCGATCACCGATTGGTGGCGCAGCACCGGTAAGGACGTATGGGTCAAATACTATGGCTCCATGAAGGCGGCCAACTTTGGTATTGCGGGCAACACCACCCAGGACGTCCTTTGGCGCCTGCAAAATGGCGAGGGCGAAGGCTTTCAACCCAAAGTGGTGGTGCTGATGATCGGCACCAACAACTTCGGACGCAACACCGACGCCCAAGTGGCCGAGGGCGTGGCGGCCGTCGTGCACGAATTGCGCACCCGCTTTGCCTCCGCCAAAATCCTTTTGCTCGGCATCTTCCCCCGCGGGCCCAAAGAGAACCCCGTGCGTGATCGGGTCCGGAATACAAATTTGCTCATCGCCAAACTCGATGATGGCAAAAACGTTTTCTACCTCGATATCGGCGCGAAGTTTCTGGAACCCGACGGCACACTGACCGCGGAAATCATGCCCGACGGCTTGCATCCCTCCGCCAAAGGCTACGAGATCTGGGGCGCGGCGATGCAAGAACCGCTCGCCAAATTGCTGAAGTAGACCCAGCCCGGCCTTTAGGGACCGGTTCATGTCTTGCCCAATATGGCTGTGGGCTTGGCCTCTGAGTCAGAGACTATTTACCCGGCACCGGGAGAAACAGCATGCAAATCGGCGCGGGGGCCTTGATTGTGCTGCCGCTCTTTGGGGTGATCTGGCCTGTCTTGGCGTCGACACTGAAAATTACCGCCGTGTCGGAGCCTTGATGGCCCGCGATCATCCATTTGCCACTCGGGTCGAAACCGATATAGCGGGGGGTCTTCCCACCCACTGGAGCGTCCTGCACCAGGGTCAGTCCCGATGTTTTGGGATCAATCGAGAAAACCGCCACGCTGTCGTGCCCGCGTGCGGAAGCATAAAGGAATTTGCCGTTCGGGTGGATGGCCAATTCGGCGTCCGTATTGGGATCTTTGAAATCCGCGGGCAGGGTGGAGATCGTTTGGAATTCGGTCAGCGCGCCGGTCGCGCCGTCCCAATTAAATGCCGTCACCGAGCCGCCCATTTCGTTGATGCAATAAAGCACTTTGCCATTGGGATTGAAAAGCAAGTGGCGCGGGCCGGAGCCGGGCTTGAGGACGCCCGTCATGCGGCCTTCGGCGGCCAAAGTTCCATCCTTGTTCAACGGGTAAACGTAAATTTTATCGTTACCCAAATCCGTGCAGAGGACGAATTTATTGCTGGGGTCAACGATCACGCAATGCGCATGGGGGCCTTCCTGCCGCGTCGGGTTGACGCCGCCGCCCTTATGCTGGTCGGAGGAAATAATTTCGCCGAGCGAGCCATCGTCCTTGATCGGCAAAACCGCGACGCTGCCGCTGTCATAATTGGCCACGAAGGCAAAGTGGTTGGTCTTATCGAGGCTGATATGGCAGGGCCCCTGGCCTCCGCTGCTTTGGACATCGAGCAATTTCAAATCGCCGGTTTTGGCGTCAATTGCATAAGCGGCGACCTTGCCCGCTTTTTCATAACAGGTGTAAAGATGCTTGCCGTCAGCCGCGATGGTGAAAAACGAGGGGCCTTCTGCCTGCGCCGCGAGTTTCGGAGTTGTGAGCACTCCCGTGTCGGAGTCGAAATGTCCCAGGTAAAGGCCATTGGTCGCACCGCCGTTGGGCGATCCATAATAAACGTAATAATCTGCGGCCGAGAGGGACGCCGGAATCGTTAAGCCAATGACAGCCATGGCAACAAGGGTGGAGGGGGTGGGGAATTGAGGCATAAACCATCCATGTTGCCATAAAACTCCGCTCCGGCAATCCCGAAGGTGAGCGCCAATCTTCAGTCAACTAATTGGCTCCGAGCACCGGTGGCGCATCGGACGACGATGTTGCCGGAATCCCCAAATAAGCCCGCTCCAGCGACTGCCCACGACTGACGGACGAGATGCGCGCACCGCTGTCGAGCAGAGCCCGCAAGGCGATGCCGATCACTTCTTCCGTCTGGCGGTCGGGTTTGCTGGTGTAGCGAATTTTCATCGCCTTGGCTGCCTCATCCCAATCAACCAAATCTCCGGGCAAAGCACTTCTCAATTTGTCGAGTGGCCGGGGCCCTTCGGCCAGGGCGATTTGCACTTCCTCATTACAGCCTGTCACCTGACTAATTGGCCCTGCCATCACCACGCGACCGTGATCCACCAGCGCCACATGGTCGCACATCGTTTCGATTTCATGCAAATTATGCGAACTGACGATGATCGTCCGCGTGCCGCGCTGCGAAGCAATGAAGTCCCGAATGTCGCGCGCCTGGCGGGGGTCGAGCCCATTCGTCGGCTCGTCCAATAAAACCAAATCCGGGTTGCCCAAAAATGCCTGCCCAATGCCCACTCTCCGCAGCATGCCGTGCGACAAGGTCTTGGTGCGCGACTGGGCGCGATCGGTGAGGTCCACCAATTTCAAAATGCGCGCCACCTCGCCACCAATGTCCTGCCGGCTCACGCCCTGTAAGCGGCCGAGGTAGGTGAGCAGGTCAACCAACGTGAGCTCGCGCCCCAGCGCGGAATCTTGCGGCAATGCCGTGATGCGCCCGCGATGCTTCCCCGGGTCAAAGGGCCCATCGCCCAGGATATTAACGGTTCCGCGATCTGGACGCAGAAAGCCGCACGAAATGGCAAACGTGGTCGTCTTGCCCGCGCCATTCGGCCCCACTAAACCAAAAATCGAGCCGCGCGGCACTTCCATGTCTAAGCCTTGCAGCGCCTGGATGCGGCCGTAATTTTTGCCGACACCTTTCAGGCTCAAGGCGGGCGCAGTAGCTTTGGCCAAGCTCATAGATCCCTCCGTCGGTAGAAGAAGAGGCCGATCGTCGTGTAAAGCGCGCCTAAAAATAGCAGCGACGCCATGCCCGCGCCATATTGGGCAAACTCGGGACGCCACAGGTCATTTTGATGCGAGTAAGGCATCAGGAAATCCAAGGCGCGGAAAAAATGCGCCTTGGCACTATCCGCGGGGTAGCTGGCGATGTAAACTTGGCTAAGGTGGTGCGCCATCCACAGGCCAATCAACCCCACGAGCGAGAATGTCCGCGACACGACGGTCGAACTCGAGTTCATCGAGCACAGCCCCGCGAGCCCGAGAAAGCCCACGCAATAGGCCACAATCCTCGGCCAGAATAATAGGAGCGCCCATGTCGCGGGTAAAAACTCAAAATCGTCAAGTTTCCAAGCCGCCACCGCCATGCACATCCCACCGGAAAGCAATGTCAGCAGGGCAATAATGACGCCTTGGCCCAGCAACTTGCCTAACACAAATTCCGCCCGCCCGGTTCGCAGCGCGATAAAGCGGATGCCGCGGTTTTGGTGTTCTTGGGCGATCGATTCCGATGACGTCAACATCACCATGAACGGAAGCAAAGCCAGCGAAACAAGCACATGAAAGAGCGTAATGGGTGGCTGGCTCAGCAGAAAATCCAGCATCGGCTGGTCGGTCGTGGTTTGGCGCAGCACTTCGCGAAAGGGTGAACCGCGGCGAAAAAGGGCCTTTTCATCCGGATTAGTCGAAGCCGGTGCCGCTGCCACTGGCTGAGTTGGAGTGGTTGCTTTGGTATTGCTCGATGAAGTAGTCGCCGCTGGCAAATTTGCCGTCGCTCCCGTGCCATTCGGTGTTTGTGGGCGCGGTCCACCGCCTCCGCCGCCAAAAAGTCCGGGCATGGGCCCACGATTACGAGCCAGGGGAGCCGGGTTGGTGATCGGCTGGACGCGGGTCAAAATATCGACAAATATATACGAGGCGAACCCCGCGATGATCATGTAGAGGACGCCCGCCAGAAAGATGCGGCGGCTGCGCAGCCCCTCGCGCAGCTCAAAACCGGCTACCAGAAAAATATCGCGCAGGGAAGTGGGGCCAAACATAGGGGACAGGGCAGAGAATGAGGGCGTTCAGTCTGTGGTCAAGGTCTTTGCCAAAGCATTCGCTTGAATAGAGATAGTAATCCGCAGTGGAATGTTTCAGGAAAACTTTTTCCTTCCCGATAATTCCCGCACTGGGCGTATTTTTGGTTAGCCTCCGGCGGGAAAGCCCTGCATCTTAGCGACCGTCACATTACTGTCTCGTTATGCCACTCCGTATTCTCCTCAATGGCTGCAAGGGCCGTATGGGTCAGGCGATTCTCGCCGCCGCCCCCAAGGCCAACGTTGTCATCGCCCATCAAGTGGATGCAGGCGACCAGCTCACCCGCGACTTGTTCAAGGGCGTGGATGTCGTCATTGACTTCAGCTCGCACGATGCCACCGCTGCTTTGGCCAAACTGGCCGCGACCGCGCAGGTGCCGCTCGTGATTGGCACGACCGGCCACACCGCCGCCGAGCGCAAGGCGATCACCGCCTTCTCAAAGAAAATTCCGATCGTTTGGGCCGGCAATTATTCTGTCGGCGTAAACTTGCTCAATTTTCTCGTTCGCCATGCCGCGACGATTCTCGATTCGCGGTATCAGGTCGAAATTGTCGAAATGCACCATCGTGACAAAAAGGATGCCCCGAGCGGCACCGCGGAGAAACTAATTTCTGTGGTGCGCGAAGCCCGTCGCCTCGGCCCGGAGAAGGTCGTCCATGGCCGCCAAGGCCTGGTGGGTGCCCGTCCCGACGATCAGATCGGCGTGCATGCGTTGCGCGGCGGCGATGTCGTGGGCGACCACACCGTCATGTTTGCCGGCGATGGAGAGCGGATCGAACTCACTCACAAGGCTTCCTCACGCACAATCTTTGCCCAAGGTGCCCTAAAGGCCGCCCATTGGGTCAAGGGTCATCCCGCTGGCCTTTATGGCATGGATGACGTGCTGGGCCTGAAAGACTAGGCGGGCAACCTGTTACTGCTTTATTCATGATTGTTTCCCTCGAAGGCATCCTGGTCGAATGCACGCCCCTGCGGGCCGTGGTGGAGGCCCAGGGCATCGGCTACGAGGTCAACATCCCGCTGACGGCGGCGGAAAAACTTCCGTCCATCGGGCAGAAGGTGAAGCTGCATATCCTCGCTGTCTATCGCGAGGATTCGCAGCAGCTCTACGGCTTCGCCACTCGCGAAGACCGCGATTTTTTTCGTCTGTTGGTTGAAAAAGTTTCGGGTATTGGTCCCAAAACTGCGTTGAACCTGCTGAGCCGCCTATCTGCCGAAACTCTCAAGGGCGCCATCGCTCAGGCGAATGTTGAGCTGCTGTCCAAATGCCCGGGCATTGGAAAAAAGACCGCCGAGCGGCTCGTCATCGAATTGCGCGATAAAGTTTTCCTTGGTGGAGCGCCGGTTGTGACATCTGCCGATGCGTCGTCCGTCGAAGGCCCGACCACGAATACTTTTCAGGATGCTGTTGGCGCGCTCATCGCCTTGGGTTACAAAGCCCCCGATGCCGACAAAGCAGTGCGCCGGGCCCAAACCATTCTCGGGCCGAAAGCGACTTCCGAAGCCTTGGTCAAGAAGGCACTCGCACAGGCTTAGGCGAATATCGACAGGCGGGGTCTTGGCTCAGACAACGGTTCCACTCGGAACGACGCCGCCCTTGCTGACGACGATAACGCCATCGCGCACAAACAAGTCGCCCTCGTTCCACATATCAGGCTTCCCATGCGGAGAGAGGCGGACGTTATCGCCGATGCGCGCGTTTTTATCAATAATGGCGTGGGTAATGACGCAGTTGCGCCCGACACCCACATCCGGCACGCCGCGTTCGCGGTTGCGCTTGATTTCCTTTTCGGTCTCGAACATGTCGGCGCCCATCATCACCACGTGGTCAAAAGTCGTGCCTTCGCCAACATGCGAGCGCACGCCGATGATAGCGTCACGCACCTTCGCACCATTGAGCACACTGCCCGCTGCCACGATGGTGCGATCGAGGGTGCTATTGTTAAATTTTGGCGGCGCCAGGTAATTGAGGTGGGTAAAGATCGGCTGACCGTGGTCGTAAAGGTCGAAGGGCGGGTTGGGCGTGGTCAGCAGGAGGTTGGCTTCGAAAAACGCCCCGATCGTGCCGATGTCTTCCCAATAATCGTCAAACACAAAGCTGCAGAGCTTCTTTTTTCCGAGCATTCCCGGGATGATTTCCTTGCCAAAGTCCAGGGCCGGTGCATCCAGCGCATCTTTGAGCACTTTGCCCGTGAAAACATAAATACCCATGGAGGCGAGACAGTAGTCCCGGCCCGCTTCAGCGTGTTTCATCCGCGCACGCACGCTGGCGCCCACCACCAAGCTGTCCACAATTTTCGGATCCTTGGGCTTTTCGACAAACTGGGTAATCGCCAGATCATCGCCTACGCGCATCACACCCAAGCCGTGCACTTGATCCTTGGGCATGGCCTTGGCCGCGATCGTGACATCGGCCTTCGACTGCAAGTGCTGGGCGACGATTTCCCGAAAATCCATCCGGTAGAGTTGATCGCCGGAAAGAATCAGGAACAGATCTTCATCGGCTGCATGAAAGTGGTGCAGGTTCTGGCGCACGGCATCGGCGGTGCCTTGATACCATTGCTCGTTGGCCACCGTTTGCTCCGCGGAAAGAATGTCCACAAACCCCTGGTCAAAAGGGTCAAACTGGTAAGCCGACTGGATATGCCGGTGCAGTGAGGCGGTGTTGAACTGCGTGAGCAGGTAAATCTGGTTGTAGCCCGAGTGGATGCAATTGCTGATCGGGATATCTACCAGGCGGTATTTTCCGCCCAGTGGAACGGCCGGCTTGCAGCGATCCTTGGTCAACGGGTTTAACCGGCTGCCGCGGCCGCCGCCCATGATGATGGAAATAACTCGAGGATTCATTGGTGAATAAGGGGGCGCAACGTAAACGGGTAGAATGCGACCGCTGCTGGGCGGCCAGGGGTGAGCCGTCTGCGCGAGGGGAATGTTGCGCATCCGGCCTTGCCTAAGAGTGCGCGTTTGGATTAACTTGGCAATTCTTATGTGTGGAATCGTCGGCTACGTCGGCAAACAAGCTGCCAGCGCCATCCTGCTGGAAGGGCTTAAACGTCTCGAATACCGCGGCTATGACTCGGCGGGCATCGCCGTGAACGCGAAGCACCACCTCGAGGTGGTGAAAAAAGCCGGTCGGGTGGACAACCTCGTGCGTGCCGCCGCCGGCATCAAGGACTCCAACCACTCCGGCATCGGCCACACCCGCTGGGCCACCCATGGTCGCGTGACAGACGCGAACGCGCACCCGCATGAAAGTTCCGATAAGAAGTTCGCCCTCTGCCACAACGGTGTCATAGAAAATTACCTCGCGATCAAAAAATTCTGCGAAAACCACGGCTACACTTTTCAGTCCGAGACCGATACCGAGGCGCTGGTCAACCTCATCGCCTACCACTACCAGAAGGAACCCGAGGTATCGGGCAAGAACCGCTTTCTCGTCGCCGTGCGCAAGGCTCTCCTCCATGTCGAGGGCACCTACGGCATCGCGGTCTTGTGCGCTGATTTTCCGGGCATTATCGTTGGCGCGCGCAAGGGTTCGCCCCTTGTCATCGGCGTGGGCAACGGCGAAAACATGCTCGCCTCCGATGTGTCCGCTTTCATTGGCCGCACGCAGAATGTCATTTACCTCGATGACGGCCAGGTCGCGTACCTGACGGCGGACGATTTCAACATCACCACCATTGCCGACGAAGCGGTGGACCCCGTCATCGCCAAGGTGGACTGGGAAATTGAGCAGGCCGAATTGGGCCGTTTTTCCCACTTCATGGAGAAGGAAATTTTCGACCAGCCGGTCGCGCTTGAAAACGCCATCCGCGGTCGCTTTTCCGATGACTTAAGCACGGCCAAGTTTGGTGGGTTGAATATCGACCCGCTCCAGTTGCGCCATATCGACCGCCTGTTGTTCTGCGCCTGTGGCACGGCCTGGCACGCGTGTTTGGTGGCTGAATACCTCATTGAGCGTTTTGCCCGCATCCCCGTCGAAGTCGAATACGCCAGCGAGTTTCGCTACCGCAACGCTCCGCTCGACAAGAACACCCTTGTTATTGTCGTTTCCCAGTCCGGCGAAACCATTGACACGCTCGAAGCCCTGCGCGAAGCCAAGCGCAAAGGATTTCGTACCCTCGCCATTACCAATGTCGTCGGCTCCAGCATTGCCCGCGAGACGGATGGAGGCATCTACCAGCACGCCGGCCCGGAAATCGGCGTCGCCTCGACCAAGGCCTTCACCTCGCAAATTCTGCTCGCTGCCATGCTCGCGCTCCATTTCGGGCGCTTGCGCGATCTGAGTTTCCCCGAGGGCCGCGCCATGGTCGAAGCTCTGCGCACCGTGCCCGGCCTCGCCAGCCAGGTGCTCGATCAAGCGGATAAGATCAAGGCTATCGCCAAGAAATACGCGAAGTATGAAGATTTTCTTTTCCTCGGTCGCTTGGCGATGTTTCCCATCGCGCTTGAAGGCGCGCTGAAGCTTAAGGAAATTTCCTACATCCATGCCGAGGGCTATCCTGCGGCCGAGATGAAGCACGGGCCCATCGCCCTCATCAGCCCCGAGTGCCCTTCAGTCTTTCTGGCCCCCCGTGGCGAAGTGCTCAAGAAAGTCATTTCCAATATTCAGGAAATCCGCGCCCGCAAAGGCCCGGTCATCTGCGTTACCTCAGCGCCAAGCGACGAATTTCCCGAAGACCTCGCCAACGACATCATCCGCGTGCCCGACGCTCACGAAGCCGTGCAGCCCATTTTGTTTACCATCCCCATCCAGTTGCTCGCCTATTACATCGCCTGCGAGCGCAATTGCGATGTGGATAAGCCGCGCAACCTGGCGAAATCGGTAACGGTTGAGTAACTCGCCGCTTGAGGAATATTATTTCGCCAACCCAATGACGTCGGGGCATTCATCGTCGGCCGTGGTGCCGATCCAAGTCCTCGTCGCCAACTGGCCCGACTACAGCCTGATTGATACCGGCGGGCGGCGAAAACTGGAGCGTTTTGGCTCGCAGGTGATCGTGCGCGAAGAACCCAAAGCCTGGTGGCAGCCCGCGCAGCCGGAATCCGAATGGGCTCGTGCTCAAGCAACCCATGAGGAAGGCCAGCCTTGGCGGCTCGCCCCCGGTACCGTGCGCGAATGGACCATGCGCTGGCGTGAATTGACCGTGCAGGCGAAGCTGACGGAGACATCCAAGCATCTCGGTGTTTTTCCCGAACAAGCCCCGCATTGGGAGTTTATTCAGGCCCACGCCAAAAAACTTGCTGCCAACGCCCAAGGAGGGGAGCGCCCGCGTCTGCTCAATTTATTCGGCTATACAGGAGTCGCAACGCTCGCCGCTGCCGCCGCGGGGTTTGCCGTCACTCACGTAGATGCTTCCCGACCGGCCATTAACTGGGGTCGCCACAACCAACAACTTTCCGGCCTCGATAAGGCGCCCATTCGGTGGATTTTGGACGACGCCCTGAAATTTGTACGCCGAGAAATTCGCCGGGGTGTGCGTTACGATGCGCTGGTGCTTGATCCGCCGTCGTTTGGCCGCGGCCCCGAGGGTGAAATCTGGAAAGTCGAGACCAGTCTGCCTGAATTATTGGCATTGTGCCGCGAGGCACTGACCGATCGGCCTCAATTTGTCCTGCTGACGATGTACAACCTCGAAGCCTCGTCGTTGATGCTGCACAACATCGTCGAGCAGATGATGCGCGGCAGCGGCGGAAACCTTACCGTCGGCGAATTGGCGCTGCCTTCCAGCGATCCCGAACCGCGACTGTTGCCGTTGTCCCTGTGGGCTCGGTGGGAATCTGGCACGTAATCAATCTAACCCAATCGCCTTACCGGCGGTGCGGATCCACAAATGGTGCCAGACGGTCAATAATGGAGGCGTCGTTGGCGTGGCTGATGGCGTCTTCCATCGAAATAGCCCCGCACTCGTAAAGTGAGATGAGCGACTGTTCCAGCGTGTTCATGCCTTCTTTGAAGCGAGTCTCAATGGCACCGTAAATCTGCTGCCAATTTCCGCAACGGATCAGGTTGCTGATGGCGGGGTTATTGCGCAATACCTCCATGGCCACGCAGCGGCCCTGACCGGTCGAGCGGGGCACCAGCTTCTGGTTAATGACGAAGGAAAGACTGAACGACAGTTGCACCATCAACTCACGCGTGCGCTCGGGCGGGAACATATCAATGATGCGTGTCAACGCACCAACCGTGTCGCGTGTGTGCAGGGTGGAGAATACCAGGTGCCCGGTTTCTGCCGCCGTAAGCGCCTGGGAAGCGGTTTCCGCATCGCGAATTTCACCCACGTAGATGATGTCGGGATTTTCCCGCAACACACTGCGCAGGCCCGAGGCAAAGCTCACCGCGTGTTGGCCCACTTCGCGCTGGGAAAAGAGCGCCCGCTTATTGGGAAATACAAATTCAATCGGGTCTTCGAGGGTGATGATGCGCACCGGACGAAGTTCGTTAATCCGGGCCAGCAAACTGGCAATGGTGGTGGACTTGCCGCTGCCTGTTACGCCCGTGAGCAGTACGAACCCTTGCTTGGCAGAAACAATACTGCGCCAGGGGATATCCGTCGGAAAGCCGATTTCCTCCACCGCCGGGATGTATGGCGGCAACAAACGAATTACCGCGGCCAAACCATCACGGTCGCGGAATACGTTAACACGAAAATAGTAGTGGCCACCGGGCAACTCAAAGGCGGCGTCCACATCAATCAAGGGATCGCTGCGCAATTGGGTAATATGGTCCGGTCGCAATAGCGAAAAAACCATCGGCTCGATCATTTCCGGAGTCAGGGGCACACCACCGGGAATGACCTGCAACTCATTATCGAGGCGAAAGCGGACTGGTTCACCCACCTTCAGGTGGAAGTCCGAAACCCGGGGCAAACCGTTGATCATGTAATCTTCGGACACTGCACTGCCTAGCATGTCCACCATGCTGTAAACATGATCGCCTGCCTTGTAGATCTTACGGTGCGGATCAAGGATGTCCGTCATGTTGGAATCTGCCAAAGTAGATGAGGGTAGCGATTCTAACATAGAGAGCAACTCCAAGGGTTAGGGGTTATTCCTCGTCCAAAACCCATTCAACTTAAGTCTTATCTATCACTTGTTAGGTAAAATTGCAGCTTTTATAAGCCATCAATGCCACTGGCTTACCCAGCCTAGGGCTGCCAGTAGACGATGCGGCCACAACTATCGCAGCACACGGGCTTCCCGCCATGGCGAGCTACCTCCAGGACTTCATTAGACACGCGTAAATGGCAGCCACCGCAACGGTGGTCGGAGACAGGAACGATAAAAGGAGCGCGTTTGGCCCGGCTTTTGGCGGTGTCATAGGCCCGGCGCCAAACCGGCGGCACGGTTGCCGCAGCAGTTTCAACGGCTCCGGTCTGGGCGGCCAGGTTGGCCTTACACTGGGCCTCGCGCTGCCGCACATGGGCGATTTCTCCATCCAACTCGGCCATCCGGCGCTTGTGTTCAGTCTCCGCCAAACGCAGCACCGCGCTGGCCTCGTCAATTTTCATCATCTGCTCGAGTTCCTGCGTCTCAATCGCGCCGATTTCGGTCTCCGCGGTTTCAATCTGTTTGGTCAGCGCCTGGTATTCATCGTTTTTGCGGATTTCCACCTGTTGAGTCCTGAACTTCCGCACCTGTGCTTCCGCGGCTTTGAGCTGGCTGTCGATCTCCTTGCGCTGGACTTCGAGGTGTTGCAGGGCTTTGCGTTTCTCCTCAATGGCGGCCTTTTCTTCGGCTACCCGGCGATCCAACCCGGCCAACTCCACCGGCGTGTGCTTGAGCTGTGTTTCCAGTTGCTGGCGCAGCACGTCCGCCTCTTGTAATTTAAGTGTGTTCGCCAAGTCAGCATCCAGGCCGGCCACACCTTGCATTTCACTTCCGGGATTCGTATTCGCCGTCATATACCGCCATTGAGCGGCTTGAGTTTTAAAACGCAATCCCAATTGCCAGTCCATTTACCCAAAATGGCGAATCACCCAACTCGGATTTTGAGCTAATTGCTCGGGTTTTGAGGGGGCGGCGTGTTCGGACGATTGAGTTTGAGCGAAAGCCGCGGCGCTGGAGGCGCTTCGGGCGGCGGAGCCGGTGGGGGCGCAGCAGGGGGTGGTGGCTCCGCAGGTGTCGCTACGACTGGCTTCGCTGCTGGCGCGGGCGCGGCACTACGCGAGGGCATTACCAACTTTGTCCGTACGGGTTCGACTGCGGGTACCGGCGGCGGCGGGGTCGTAAAAGGTGTACTGGTCAACGGAGGCTCCGGAGGCACTTCCACTGGTTTTACTTCGGGCTTAACTTCTACGGGAGCCTTCTTCAGCGGCAGGGGAATAGGTTTGCTCGCGGGCTTGGGCACGTCAACCGGAGGGGGTGGGGGTGCGGCGGGAGCAACCGACATTTGCGCAGGCTGTGCAACTCCAGGTGCTGCTGGCTCGGCTGCTGCCGCAGCCTTTTTCTTGCGCTTGGCTGACAATTTATCCCAAAGAAAAAACCCTCCCACGAGAACCAACACCACGGGTATCGCCCAGGCCCAAAGGGGGATTTTTTCGAGCAACGTAGGTTCGGGTGGCGGCTCTGCTTTTGTCACTGGCGCGGCGGGTTTAGTGGTCGCCGCAGCTGGCTTGGGTGTCGTGGCCGCAGAGGGCGCCGCTGCCGTGCTTGCAGTAGCAGGCACTGCGACCGGGGTCGGCGCAACGGCAACTGGAGTCGCGGCGACTGGTGCAGAAGTAGAAGACGATGTGCTGGCGACGGGCGAAACAGGTGTCGCTATCGGATTAATTGGCGTGCTGGTAATCGGAGCGGAAGTATCCGCTGGCGCAGTCGCAGGAACCGGGGCTGTACCCATGAGCGCAGCGGGAATGGGTGCGACGACATGACCGTTTATAAGCGTAATCTGTCCTTCGGGGTAATTGAGAAAGGCTTTCGTCCCTCCGGCCAACGACGTACGGGGTTCGCCCAACTTGGCTTTGACGACGTCCAGCGTGTCTCCAACCAAGACAACGGCGCGGTTTGTTGCCGTTGTGATTGCCGGGGCAGGAGAGGTACCCGTTGGCGCCGCGGGCCCGGGTGCAGCGCTCAAATGAGCCAAGGCCAACCAACCGGTTAGCATCAAAAGGGAAGTATTCCGAAAGACGGCGGTCGATATTCGGCGCAGAGCAAGCATTCCCATAATCCTGCAAATACTTGCGAAACTGTCAATGTTGTCACGTCGTCCCAAAGATCTAAATTACTCACCCACCGCTCACTTTACGTTCGCGCTCAAAAAAACCATGTCGTCGGTCTCGTCAATAACCGTCAGGGCCGGACTTTGCCGCAGTTTCCCCAAGGGAATTGACTGCGTGCCGTAATTCTTAAAATAAACAATAACTCTTGGATCATTGGTGAAGTTCTTGATCATTTCTGCAAAGTTCTGGCTGGCCTGCGGGTCCGACGCATTGTGCGAGTCAGAGAGGAGGCTGGTCAAATTCCGGCTGTCAATGCGGCCAGTGTAAAGGTAGATGAGGCTGAAATTATTTGTATAGATCGGAACGGTGGCATAGCGGCGCTGAAGCAGGGCGATGCCTTCCGATTTATGCCACTCGCTGTTATTGCCATCCAGATGGCTGTCCCGCGCAGATCCAATCCAGACCAAGCCAGAAACAAGGTAGACCCCGACGACCAAAACAATCCAAATCTGCAAACAAATTTTGCCGAACCCATTTGACGTGGAGGCAGAAAGCATCCAGCGGCTGCTCCAGTGGCCAACCAAAAGCAAAATGAAGACAAACGATGTAATGTGCATCCGCTCAGACATGTCCATTGTCGGGTCGGCAAATAACGCGACAAATAAGATAACAAATTCGTTCACAATTAGACCCGCGAGCAACAGAATGCTAGCCGCATCATTTTTAAAACTGAAAGAAGTCTTAACCTCTGCTTTCCCTTTGTTGCGGTATAGACGAACGGCGCACACCAGGCCCAGAAACACAATCAAAACGATGCACGCCGTTTTCATCCAGGAATGGCCATCAATAGGCGCCACCCAGCGAGCCCATGCAGCGAGCTCAAGATTGAGTTGAGACATCGACACGCCGTAAAATCCCACTTTGCGGTCAACCAAAGCGGTTCCTTCGCTGCTGTGGCTGCGGCCCAGCCATAAGAGTAAAGGGCCCACTGCAAACAACATATAAACAGCGGCCCGCGTCAGCTTCTTCCGCCAACTGCCTAAAGTGTAGAAAGCAATAAAAGGAATGCCGACAATGACTTGCACACCACCCAAATAGCGGCACATGACCGTGGCTGCGGTCGCGACAGCCGCGGCCACGAGAAGCCCCCACGTTTCCTTGCGCTGGTATTCGAGCAAAAAAAACAGGCTGGCCAGCCAAAACGTCAGACAAAGCGCTTCTGACATCGCCGTCACATGGGCGGCCAAAATTACTGGCGCCAGTGTGAAAACCAAACAAACGATTACCCCTGTCATGAGGCTAAATCGCAATCGATAAGCCAATCCGGCCATGATCAAAATATTCAAGGGGAAAATGATCGCGTTTAGCCAGCAAGCTGCCGTTGCCGTATCTCCAGTCAACCTCATCAGCGCCGCCAACATAAATGGGTAGAGAGGCGGCCAATGGCGCAAGGGTACCAGCCCCCCTCCATGGTCTGGTGTCAGCATGACGCCACTTTCGACATACGACCGCGCCGTGTAGAGGTAGTTTGACGAATCCCCGTCCCAGCCAGACCCATCACGAGTTATCCAAAGCGAAATTAAGGCGGCTGCCAACATGAGCACACCCAACGCCGTAATAATCGGGAAAAACCTGCGATCGGTGGTGAATGATGTCGGTTGCACTGGGAAAATCAAATTACCGGCAGTAAAATTTCACCGGCCCATTCTCAAGCGTGTCAGGCAATGTTCAAGTTTCAAAAACGAACTTCAATAATGAGCAGCACCTCCCCAGCCATGTTTTTCAGGATTCCTGATAATCCTCACCGGTCAACTGTCGGCTCTGCGGCGTATATTCCTGCAGCTCAATCAGGTTGCCGTCCGGATCCTTGACCCATGCCTGCCGCGACCGATCATTGCCCGTTTTGCGACCGGTAACCGTGACCCCGCGCGCCTCGATCTGCGCCACATACTCATCCAAGCCTTCGACTTGGAGGCAGAAGTGGTTGAACCGGGCCAGCCAGGGATCGCGCGGATCTTCCAACGGCTCACAGGGCTTGGCGGAGCCACTCCGGCGATGCGCGTCGGCATGGTCGAAAATTTCGATGAAGCTCATCTCCCCCAAGGCCACATAATAGCCAATTGGCGTGCCCTCGCGATTGCGGTAGCGAAACTTAATCGTCGCCCCCAAGCCGTCACGGTAGAACGCCGCCATCTCTTCCAGGCGGCTGGTTTTCAAACAAAGGTGGGCAAGGCGGGTAAGCATGGGAAAAGTAAGCGAGGTGCGATACGCCAAGGGGCGGTGGGGGTAAAAAGACAGGTGATCAACGCGTCCAAACTGGCCATTATGCTAAAGCTCTTCCCAAAAAGATTACAGCCTATTCCCACACCTCCGTTGTGGAACAGGGTGGGGACGGCTTTGCGCCCATCCTTCTTGCCCTCAAAGCGTTTATTCCACATCCATTGCATTGCGCAGCCTTGACTTACCCTCGGAAAAAGTCAGAATTCGAACCCTTTGTTACCAATACTTTGCGGCGGAATGTCGTGCCAGCCTGGCGTGACGTTTTGCGGTAAAATCTTTCTCACCTTTTTTAGAGTTGGCCGACGACGGACATGCAACTGAAGGACACGCTTAATTTGCCGCAGACGGATTTCCCCATGCGGGCCAGCCTGACTACGCGCGAGCCCGCCCGCCTCGCGCACTGGAAGAGTCTCGACCTTTATCGCCGCATTCAAAAGCAGAACGCCGCGGGTACGCCGTTTGTGCTTCATGATGGCCCTCCCTTTACGAATGGTGACGTGCACATCGGCACCGCGCTGAACAAACTGCTCAAGGACACCGTCCTGCGCCACCGCACCATGCGGGGCTACCGCACCCCTTACGTGCCCGGTTGGGACTGCCATGGCCTGCCCATTGAGCACAAGGTTTCCAAGAAGCTCCGCGCGGAAAAGAAAACCCTCTCGGCCGCTGAATTACGGGCCGAGTGCGCCGCATTCTCTGCTGGATATATCGAAACCCAGCGGGCGCAATTCCAGCGTCTCGGGGTGCTGGCTGATTGGGAGCATGAATACAAAACCATGAATCCGGCCTTTGAGGCTGATATCCTGCGGGCTTTTGCCGAGTTCGTCGAACGCGGCCTCGTCTATCGCAGCAAAAAACCTGTCTACTGGTCCATCCCCTGCGAAACCGCACTGGCTGAAGCAGAAATCGAATACAAGGATCACGTCAGCCCTTCGATCTACGTAAAATTTCCTGTCCCTGCCACCGAAGCGAAGAAATTTCGCCTGCCCACCGATCAGCCTCTGAGCATTGTCATTTGGACGACTACCCCATGGACGCTACCGGCCAACCTCGCCATCGCGGTGCACCCGAACGTCTCCTACCGCGTATTGAATACAGGAACCGAAAACCTGCTGGTTGCGGAGCCGCTGGCGGCGACCGTCATCACGGTCTGCAACCTTACAGTCACGTTCGTTCCGGAAATTTTTGCTGGCCGTCAACTGGAGCATCTCCAGGCGCGCCATCCCTTTATCGACCGCGCCTCACCCGTCGTGCTGGCAGAGTACGTTACCACGGATACCGGCACTGGCTGCGTCCATACCGCTCCCGGCCACGGCCTCGAAGACTACCAGACCGGCATCAAGTATGGTCTGGAAATTTATTGCCCCATCAATGACCAGGGCCGCTACATCGACGACGCCAAAGTGCCCGCGGAGTTGGCGGGCGTCAGTGTACTGGAGATAAACGGTAAATGCCCGGCCAACGACAAGGTGCTCGAAATCCTGACGCAAAAGGGCGCATTGCTGCATCGCGAAGATTTTCGTCACCAATATCCGCACTGCTGGCGTTCGAAAACCCCGGTTATTTTCCGCGCGATGGACCAGTGGTTCGTCGCCTTGGATAAACCATTTACTGACGCTCAAGGCCGCGCCCAAGCCTCGATGCGCTTGCTCGCGCAAAGCGCAATTGGCAACGTCAAGTGGGTGCCCGCCACTGGTGAAAACCGCATACGTGGCGCCGTGGAAAGCCGCCCTGACTGGTGCATTTCCCGCCAACGCGCCTGGGGCGTGCCGATTCCTGCTTTCTTTGACGAGCAGGGTGGGGCGCACCTCGACGCTGGCGTTATCCGCACCCTTGCCGACAAGTTTGAAAAACAAGGCAGCAATTTGTGGTTCGAGCAAGATTCTGAAAAATTACTTGAAGATGTGCCTGCCGCAAAAAACTGGTCGCGTCCACTGAAAAAAAGCACCGACACCCTCGACGTGTGGATCGATTCCGGCTCCTCGCATTTCGCCGTCTTGAGGCGCAATCCAGAACTCACCTGGCCTGCCGATCTCTATCTGGAAGGGTCCGACCAGCACCGCGGCTGGTTCCAAAGCTCGCTATGGACGGCCCTTGCCACCAATGGCGCGCCTCCATACCGCACGGTTCTCACGCATGGCTTCGTGGTGGACGAAAGTGGCCGCAAGATTTCCAAGAGCGACGGCAAACCGCAGACGGCGGATGATTACGTCAAAAAATACGGAGCCGACCTTATCCGTCTCTGGGTTGCCTCGGAAGACTTCCGTCATGACATCACCCTGTCGGAAAACATTTTCACCCAGGTCTCCAACACCTACCGCGGGCTGCGCAATACGCTGATGTACCAGCTCGGCAATCTGGCGGGTTTTGATGCCTCGCGCGATGCCGTCGGCCCCGAACATTTCACGCCGCTGGAAAAGTGGGTACTGCACAAACTTCATGTCCTGGTCAACGAAGTGACGGTGGCGTTCGAGGCTTACGATTTTCACCTCGGGATCAAGGCCATCGACCATTTCGTGTCAGTCACGCTCTCTCGCCAATACCACAGCATTTTGAAGGATCGGCTCTATACTTTTGCGCCCTCCTGGCCGGAGCGCCGCGCTGCCCAAACCGCCATGCACGCCATCCTCCGCGCGTTGCTCGGCATGTTGGCGCCCGTGCTGCCATTTACCACTGACGAAGCCTGGTCCCACCTGACCACCGGAGCGGATTTAGCCGAAGACTCCATCCACTTGCAGCCTTGGCCGCAGACCGACCCCGCGTGGGCGACGCCAGACTTTGCCAAGACCGCGACGGACATTGACGACATCCTTAAATTCCGTGAACGCGTTTACGAAAAGCTCGAAGCACTTAGCCAGCAAAAGCTGATCGGCAAATTCCTCGATGGGCAGGTTACCATCACTGGCTCCGAACAGGCTGAAGTGATGCCCTTGCTGCGTCGCTATGCCGACGATTTGCCCGAATTGTTAATCGTCTCGCAAGTACACTTGGCCGCAGGCGCGAATGACGCCCTTGAAATTGCAGTGGCCCCGGCGGCTGGCCTGCGGTGCCCGCGCAGTTGGCGCTGGGTGCCCGAGTTGGTGGAGGTTCCCGGCTTTGAGGAAAAAGTTTCCCCACGCGATCGCGCCGCACTGCTCGCCAAATATGCGCCGCAAAACATTTAGCTTCACCAAAACATTTAAACCATGACCAAAGCCTCACCCAAAAAAGCATCTCCCAAGCCCGCCGCCAAAGGCAAACCCGCGCCCGCTGCCAAAAAGCCGGTTCCGGCCAAGCCAGCCCCCGCGAAAGCTGCCCCCTCGAAGCCGGTCGCCGCTCCAACCAAGCCCGTGGCCAAGCCCACCGGCAAGGCCGCCAAGCCCACGGGCAAGCCAGCTCCAGTGCAGCATCCGGAGCCGGATGAGAAGGCCAAGGCCATCATGCTCAACGCCCGCAAGCGTAAGAGCACGCCCGCCATCTTTAAGATCCGCTCACGCAGAAACACCCCGATCGTGTTTACCCTCGACGACGTGCGCGAACTCATCAAGACCCGCAAACTCGAAAAGGAAAATCCGCCGAAAAAAGGCGATACCAAGGCTGCGTTCCCCCTCAAACACCTTCCCGAGAAAGCCGCGCCAATGAAAGGCAAGACAGTGCCTCCGCTAATCAAGGCGCAAAAGAGCCGCGTCCTGGGTGCCGCCTCCCTAGCTGATATTCTGGGTGTCAGTTCGCCGCCCAAGACGCAGAAAGCCGTGTCCATCACGCAAATGATGGATAACGAAAATATCCCGCAAAAATTTCGCCGTTATTACAAGCAGCTCGTGGAATTGCGCGAGCAGATCCGCATGGGGCTCGACCAGCACACGCAGGAAACCCTCAAGCGCTCCGCGAAAGAGGACTCCGGCGATCTTTCCGGTTACAGCCAGCACATGGCCGATGCCGGCACCGATACCTTTGACCGCGATTTCGCCCTTAGCCTGGTTTCCAGCGAGCAGGAATTGCTCTACGAGATTGAGGAGGCCCTTAAGCGCATCCGCAACAGCACCTATGGCGTTTGCGAAATCACCGGGCAGACGATCTCTGCCGACCGCCTCGCCGCCGTGCCGTTCACCCGTTATTCGCTCGACGGCCAGAAGGAGCTGGAAAAGCAGCGTCGCTACGGTGTGCAGCGCAATGCACAGGTTGGCCTCTTTGGAGAAGCCACCACTGAAGACGCCGCCGCGCTGGCTGAGGACGACGCCGACGCTTCATGAACGTAGCCGTGCAACGTCTGCCCGCCGCGAGCACCACCAGCTCACGCGGTTACCTGCGTTTCTGGGTAACTCTCGTTGTTTTGCTCGCGACCGATCAATTAACCAAGCTTTGGGTGGTAAAGACAATCGAGCCCAATACGTACTTCGATCCGCGCCCGGCCCTTCCCGTAATCAATGGCTTCTTTTATTTCGTTAACATCACCAACCACGGCGCGGCTTGGGGGATGTTTGACAAATACACGCCCTTCCTCGCCTTACTGGGCTTGGCGGCGCTGCTGGCGATTTTTTTCTTCCGCCGCCAACTCGAGCTGCATCGGCCCTTACTGCAATACGCCTTCGGCCTCCTCTGCGGTGGCATCATCGGCAACATGATTGACCGCCAATGGCACGGCCAGGTAGTGGATTTTCTCGATTTCCATCTGCCGGGTTATCGCTATCCCGCGTTCAACGTAGCTGACGCCGGCATCACCGTTGGTGTCTTTATCTACGTGCTGTTTTCCTTTAAGGATGCGTTTCCTTGGCGCCGCACTGCGGCTCGGACAACGACGTCGGCCGATTCAGTCGTCAAACAAGAAACGCGCTAAGGCCAGCGACAGTAATCCGATAGTCCGATTTGCCTGCTCGCCATCTAGTGCACTTTGTTAGGCGGCTGACCAAGCAGGTGGAACAAGCTTACGCACCGGAATAAATCCGGCAATGGGCTGGGCGGAACTAACTCCAGCAACTACTACAATTTGGGCGGAGTCAGCGGCGCGGGTTCGGTCGAAGACGAGGCAGCCGGTTTCGTGGTCATCGCAGGCGCAGCCATTGGCGCTGGAGTAGTCACGGGGCTGGCCATTGAGGTTATCGGCTTGCCTCCCGATACCGCAACCGAATCAGTCAGCATTTTAGCCTGACTAATCCAGCTCGTGGCGCTCTTAAATCCGTCAATTTTATCCGTCCATTTGCTGGCTTCAGTTAAATCTCCAGCTTGCACGGCGAGTACCGCCAAATAAAAAGAGGCTTCTGCGCGGAAATTCTCCATCGCCTGAGTGTCGTTGGCCATGGTCTCTAAAAGTTTTTTGCCGTCATCCACCTGGCCGCTTTGCAGGAGAGACAGACCCTGGCCGACGCGCGCGCGCTGGCTGTTATTATCGCCGCTCCACGCAATGGCCGCCTGCTCATAGGCCTTGGCCGCGTCTTTGAATTGACCAGCTTTGTAAAAAGCATCGGCTGCTTCGATCTGCGCCAGCTTGCCAAATTGAGAATCCGCATGGGCTTGGGCGAACGCGAGTAAGCTCGGACCGTCGGCGGCGGCTTGATACTCTTCCTGCAATTGCGTGACCAGATGCGCTTGATAAAGTTTCCATCCCTGCCAGCCAATAACCACCAGACAGGCCACCAGGATAATCCGCACGATGTTGCCACTTTGGCGGCTCCAGAAAAGCCACATGCGGTCTTCAAAGTCCCCACCTACATAATTGTCGTCGACGACAACGAGGTTGCGATCGTCGCCAGAGGCGGGGCCGGAAAGTGGGCCTTCCAATGGATCAGCGGCGGGCCGGTTCCTGGGGAAGTCGGTGCCTTCGGGCTTTTTCTTGGGGGGGCGGTAAACCATGCGCGGAATAGAGCTAAAACGTTGAATAGCATCCTAAATGCCCCCCCGAGTCAAGCCCGGGACAGGCACCATGCTCCAATTCTTAGAACAACACGCCAACTTCAAGCCCGAGGCCAATGCTCGTGTCCGTGTCAAAACTGTTGGCCGAGTTGCCATTGACGTGGAACTGGTACTCCCGATCAAGGAGAACAGACAGGTAAACCCGCGCAAAACAATGCTCACTAAAGGCCTGGCGAATACCCAGCTTCAACGCCACATCCGTCTCGTTCACGGCCTGGTTGCCCGCCGGGGTTGCCCGTGTGCGAAACCAATTCGATTCATATTCCAAAGAGGCATCGGCTACCGTCACGTTGTTGCCGAAAACATCGTAGGAGATTGTGGCGCCATTCTTTACTCCCAAAAACCCGCGCAATTGCCATTGGGGGAGGAATTTCCAGTTCAACTCGGCCATGGGAATAAACGTGGCCGAATCTTCCAGCCGGGTGTAAAGCATCGGGCCCACCGCAAGGCTGAGGTCTTTGTCGAAATTATAAGTCGGGCCCGCGGCCACGGCGATCTGCGCCCCGTCGGAGAGACTGGCCGCAGTTTCCGAGGCAAACCCGCCGTTCACCAAACTAAATACGCCCCAGTCCTTGTCGAAGTCATGGGAGTAATAAACGCTCGCACCCAGCTTCTGGACATTGCCAAAAGGTGCATTGGTGCCGCTAAAATCGTAATTGAGGTAGGTGTACGACAAACCCGTGCTCAGGTGGTCGTCGCCCCAGTTCATGTCGTCTTTACCACCGATGGAGTACCGGTTGCTGCTCATGCTGCCCGTGGCTCCGCTTTTGAGATCAGCTGAAAATTGGTGCTCGTAGAGAGAAATCACCGTAATGCCCAGTCCTTGCGGGGTCGTGGTGTTCGCGGAGGCTGCCGGAGCAGTCTGCGCACAAAGAGAGCCGGCGCCAAGAACGGCCAGCACGGCCAGGGTGGTGAGGGACTGCAGCAGACCAGCACGGACGGGGTTATTTAGGTAAGACATGCCCCGTACTTAACGATGCTTGCGAGAGAAATCAAACCTAAGAATGCGGGGTAAAGTTCGCCGTCCAGCGCACCCGCGGCCAAGTCCGTCTAGGAAAACTGCTGGAATTCCGAATTTTGCGAGGAGATCAAATCCGCCACTCGAGCCAGCCGCGCCTCCATAAGGGACTCCTCATCGAGCGTTTTTTGCAGCAACTGCGCCACGGCCTCTATCCCCAACAGCTGGGCAAAGTCGCGCGCACTGCAATAGCTCACGACCTCGTGATGCTTGATCTTGTGGGCCGCATACACCAGACCGCAGTCCCGGGCCGGACTGGGCCGGTTTTCTTTAATAATCTCATGCAGGCCAACCAGCATGCCCTCCATAGCCATGCCCGTGCGCCCATCGGGTACGAGCCCCAGAATGTCGAATACCTGATTGAGTCGGCGGACGTGCTCCTGCGTCTGGTCGAGCTGAATTTCGCAGATGGCCCGCAGCATGTGGTTCGACGTGGCCACCGCCACCGACGGCAGCGTATTCAGCAAGAGAGATTCCGCGCCGTGCAATTCATGCACCTCGTCCGTCAGCACATGGGCCAATGTCTGCAGCCAATGTTTCTCGAACGCGCCCTCTCGCGTAGGTTCGCTGCGTGCCTGGGCCAATCCAGGTAACGTCTCATCCGGTGGAGCGGGTAGGACGACGAACATGGGCTCATCAACTTCGTAATTCGTGAATCGAGGGTGTGGGTCGCGGGTGGCCATAGGTAATTGGTTGAATACCCACGCTCAGGCCAAAACGGCCTGGGTGTGGAGGAAGATGAGGTTTTCAAACTCATCGCGGGGTCGACCGGTTTTTCTCTCCAGGCGTTCGAGCAATTCGTGCTCGCGCCCTTCGATATAAGCCAAGTCGTCGTCGGTCAGGACCAGGTACTGTTCCTTTAATACCGACTTGAGGGTGGGCCAATGGTGTTGGCACGCCTCAACAATCACGGCGAAATCCACGGCCGTTGCTGGCGACGCGTGCTGCTCGTGACGCCGACCGGATGCGGGTCGGCCTGGGTTGGTTGTTTTCATAGACTGCCTCTTATATTTGGGGTTTGAGAAATGAGCACAAAATCAGCGCAAGCTGAAGCCTGCTCCTCGCTAACCTTGGCTCAGGGGTATCTCTATTTCCTACACCGTTACTATACACCCACTTTGTAAAAATGAAATAGGAGTGGGCCTAGATTCCAGTGCGTACATTGATTGTCATTCTTTTTTTACACCACCCGGGTTAAATACGATAAATCGGGTGGGGGGTTTGGTTTATCTGACTGGGATTTTTGGGCGAATTGTGTCAAACAGCAGGCGATTTGTTTATTTGCGGGGCAGCAGATATTCCGGCAAAACCGCCGTAGTGAACC
>Ga0206798_1056_pt1 | contig 25609 bp, 24 predicted proteins | sample Alteio_BWOrgCont_66_FD_152893 | JGI IMG/M metagenome (GOLD analysis project Ga0206798, IMG submission 152893) | Enriched cells from forest soil in Barre Woods Harvard Forest LTER site, Petersham, Massachusetts, United States -... | ecosystem: Environmental > Terrestrial > Soil > Temperate forest >...
GCCGCAGATTTTGGTGTGCCACAAAAACGTGAGCGGGTAGTTATCGTTGGCTTTCGTTCCGACATCGGCGAACATTGGAGTTTTCCTTCGGCCACGCATTCGGAAGATGCGCTGCATTTCTCACAGTGGATTGCGAAAGATTATTGGGACGGCCATCGCGTTAGCAGAAAAAATCGCCCGGTGATTACTACCGAGTTGGCCAAACGAGTCATGAAGATGACAGAGCCAAAAGGAGTTGGTCGCTGGCAGACGGTTCGTGATGCCATATCCGACCTGCCTAATCCGGGTTTGGCGGAAACGACAACGATCCTCAATCACCGTCTTCAACCGGGTGCGCGAACTTATCTCGGCCATACAGGAAGTCCATTGGATTTTCCGGCCAAAACGCTCAAGGCGGGCGATCATGGAGTTCCTGGGGGCGAAAACATGCTCGCGCTGCCAGACGGTTCGGTTAGATACTTTACGGTTCGTGAGAAATGCAGCGCATCTTCCGAATGCGTGGCCGAAGGAAACCATAGCTAGGAGTGTGGCGGATGTTCTTAAACGGCATCAAGAACGCATCCGCAATAGTAATTGATGGATATACAAGAGCCATTCAATCCGTTGCATAAAAAGCATCTCGGCTTGAGTGTCGCAGAGGCTCTGTTGGCCAGACCTGTCGAGGAGTTGCCGCCAGAAAAGCCTTTTGAAGGCGCGGGAATTTACGCCATCTATTATTCAGGTGACTTTTCCGCCTATGTACCCATTGCCAATGAAAACAAGAATGGTAAATTCAGTCGCCCCATCTACGTCGGAAAAGCAGTTCCGAAAGGAGCGCGAAAGGGAGGCTTTGGATTGGATGCTTCCCCTGGAGCGGTCCTTTATAATCGGCTGCGTCATCACGCCAGGTCAATCGGTCTGACGCAGAACCTAAAGCTCATAGATTTTCGTTGTCGCTACCTGATAGTGGACGACATTTGGATTCCGCTCGGAGAATCGCTCCTGATTGAAATGTTCGCGCCATTGTGGAACAGAAGTCTGGAAGGATTTGGTATTAATGATCCGGGAGTTGGACGTCACAAGCAAAAAGCCTCTTCCTGGGACATTTTGCATCCAGGGCGCAGTTGGGGCTCAAAACTCACGCCGGGTCGAACCACTGACGAAATCTTGCGGGCGGTGGAAGCGCACCTTAGACCTAAATGAGCCAGTCGGAATTGTATGGCGGATGTCTGGACGAAAAAGAAGCGTTCCGAAGTGATGTCGCTAGTGCGCGGTCGCGGCAACAAACAAACAGAACTGGTCTTAGTCAGCCTCTTGCGCCGGAATAAAATACATGGCTGGCGCCGACACATTTCACTTCCCGGGAAACCCGACTTCACCTTTCGTGAGCATCGGTTGACCGTCTTTGTTGACGGTTGTTTTTGGCATTGTTGTCCGAAACACGGGAGGTTTCCCAAAAGCAATCGTCCTTTCTGGCTGCAAAAGCTTTCTGCGAATGTAAAGCGCGACAAACTAGTGAACCGAGCTTTACGAGGGCTTGGTTGGCGAGTGTTGCGAATTTGGGAACACGACTTAGCCCTGAAGCGCCAAGTTCACATTGTGCGTCGGATTCAAAGTGCGCTGAAAAATGATCGTTTCAGTGGCGTGCGGGCGGTTCGACTTGTCGCGCCTGTTTTTGCACGCTGCGCGGCAGTTCCCGCAGCAACTTTCTGAACTGCTTATTGGTCTATGAAAGCACGATCCGCGTCCATCGGACGGGTCTGCCCGGCTTCGAATTCACTTAACGAGGCTCGCGCCAATTCTGAAAGTGGTTGTTGCGAAGAGGCGAAAGCCGCGTCCCAGCGTTGCTCGGAGGCCAACTCCTCCAGCAAAAGGGCGGCCATCGCGGCCTGCTCTTTCGCAGCCACCTTGGACGCTTCGGTGAAAGCGCGTTCGAGTGATTCTGTCATGCTTCAACCATATGCCCGGTTGATGCCGGGAAGCAAGGAAAGGCGGGGGTGTGGTGCTTTGGGGGACCGGTCATAACCTGTGACCGGTCCCGTTCCCGCACTTCGTCCGGCGTAACCTTCAAGCGGAATTTAAATCCTGGACGGTGGGGCGAGACTCCGTGGAGCCCTAATTAGATTTTGGGGGTAAAGTCACGGCTCGACGGAGTCTCGCCCTACCGTGAAAGTGCCTGCCGTTGAATCAGATACACTGAAAGAACAGAGTTATAATAATTATATTTGCATTCCCACAAAGATATGCTAATATAATATTGTTGAGGCGCTTCGGCGTCTGATCTTTGAAATTCTTTGAGGAAAAAGAAGGGGTCAGGCAGGGTGGGGATACCCTGATTGACAATGGATAATGCGAGTCCCGTCTTAGACAGACGGTGGAGCTCCTGCCAGCCGTCGACGCTAAGAGGCGGTAACGCCTAGTAACGGCTAATAACGCCTTCAAAAATAAAAATCAGGCTGGAAGCGGAGGCGAGGGTTGAAGAAAAGTGAGGTCCTTCGGATTTTTGGCTTGGCTGAGGTGCGATCAAGCGAGGTCGCACTGGGTCAAACTCAGTCCAACCGCGTCGCACTGGAAATGATGCAAGGAGTGACAAGTGAGCTGTTTAGGAGCCGAAAGCCGGAAGGCAGACGGGCCCATGCAACTCGTTGATTTCCAATGTAATCGTAGTTAATCTGCATCGTTTTTCGCGCTCTTGGAGGGGGCAGAGGCGAGACGCTTCTGCCACTCGAAGCCGGGACAATTCAGTTGGGGGAGAAAGTCCGTCCTCACCCCGGCCCTCTCCTCCAGGAGAGGGTGGATTGTTTTCAGCGATGGCTCAAGATCACCGTCCAGTGATCTCTTGCACGGTGGTCGAAAAAGATTCCCTCTCCCAGGGGGAGAGGGCCGGGGTGAGGACGAGCTTTATGTTCCAACTGAATCGTTCCGGCTACGGGGTGCTGGCGGGTTTGTAGTCTTCGTTTAGCTCGAGGCGGAGGTAGTCGTAAACCACGCCGGTCGTGACTTGGCCGGCGGGGACGGTCAATTGCATTTCGTTTGCACCCTGCTTCAGCATAGTGGCGTCGAAGGTCAAGGCGCATTCCTGCCAGACGCTTTTGTCGGTGTTGTAGCGGAGCGCATTGCTGGGCCGCGGCATGATGTTGCCGGCACTTTTATTATTGACAGAAACGGCCAGCCCGCCGTTGCCATCGGCGCCGGCCAGCGCCACCCGCAAGGCCGCCTGGCCCTTGGGAAGTTCGGCCATGTTGAATTTGATGGTCCAGGTGGTCGCGCGGCCTTGGCCGATGGTTCGCCAAGTGTCCGCGCCTTGCACTTTGACCCAACCGAAGCGCTGGTTCAGCGGGTCTTTGGCTGCTGGATTTTTCCAATCCTCGGACAGCGCGTGCGGCACCTGCTCGAAAAACCAATCCTTGTGATAATCGCTTTGGCCGATGGTGTAGGTGAGGTCGTTCGGGAAAAGATCGCCGTAGCGCAGGCACCAACCCCACAGCCAATAGTTCGAGCCGTCGCCCTTGTAGAATTTGCCGCCGGTGCGGTCGGGGTAGCCAATTTCCCAGACTTGCTGGCCGTAACGCAGAGGCTTCCATTCCAGGCGAGGCAAATCCAGGGTCTGGCCCGCCTCGACGGTGATGTTCGATTGGGCAAATTCACCCAAGACGCCATCGGCAAACGCGTGCAACGTGTACTTGCCGGGGCGGACGTTGGAAATGGTGAAAGTGCCGTCAGCGCTGCCATCGTTCCAGAATTGGTAGAACTTCGCGTCATGCGCCCAATCCACCGTTCCGCCGCCACCGTCGCGCCGGCCGCCGCCGGCATAATCCGGGTGGGCCAGGCCCACCGTCAAATTGGTCAGCCTGGAATTGGCGGCTTGCGGGTCGTTGAGCGCGATTTTTCCTGTCACCGTTCCGCGCGCCTCCTTGTGCGGGTAATCCACGCCACTGACCCAATCGTAGGGCCACGAGGCCTTCTCCTTTTTGGCTTGGTTGAGGGCATCGCGCCACAGAGCTGTCGCATTCTGCTGCCAGGCGGCTGGGACGGTCGGGTTCCCGGCGGTGGCGGCCAGCAAGTCGAGGTCGGCTTGGGACGGAGTTTTGGGGTCGGGCAGGGCGTTGCAATAAACGAAAATCGGGCCGATGACTTTACTCCATTCTTCGCCCGCGTTCATGTTGCAGGAAGCGCCGCCGCCGTAATGGGTGCCGCGCCAGTAATCGAGGATGATCGGGTCGGGATTGTTATTGCCGTCAAAGTGGCAGACCAATTCCTGCTTGGACGCGCCGCCGCTCAGAAACTCAATGGTGGGATTGATGAACCAGACGCCGATATGATCCTTGGTGCTCGACCAGCCGAACGCCGGGATTTTGTATTGCACCGCTGTGTAGCTGTATTTGTGCTCGACGGAGTTCTTGTAAAGGCCGGTGCTCAAAATGCGCTGTTCCTTCGCGTGGATTTGGACGCCCGCGCCCCAATCCTGCGGCGTGCATTCGAGCATATTGCGATCCGCGTCCACCGAAATCCAGTCAAAGGACTTGCTGAGTTTTGTGATGTAGCGGCTTTCGCCCACGCCCATCGCGCCGTAGGCCGCCGGGTGGGAAAAAATCGCGTACGCATAAAAGCCGCTTTCGCCGCGGCCCATCGCGTAACGAATTTCAAGGTCGCAATACGTGCCGCCACCGGGTGCGCTGGGCGAAAGCATGACCTTGCCGCCGGTGACGCCTTTGACCGCAACCTCCGCGCGTGCTCCGCCGTTTTTCGACGGATCAATCGTGACGGTTTGGGACACTTGCGCCGCGCCTTGCGGCGTTTGCTCCCAATACCCGCCGGCGCCCATCGTTTCAACCCCGCGATAAACGAGGGAGGACAAATTGCCATTATTCTTGACAACGGTCGCTTTGACGAGGCCGTTATCGAGCGTCCATGTACGGCCGTTGTCCGTCACGGTGACGGCGGTATCAGCCGCGCGCAGCGTCGGCACGAACAGAGCCAAGGCCAGGGGCATGAAAAAAAAGGCAGAACCGAGAAGGCTGCACAAGGCGGCAGAAAAGGGCGCTTTCATGTCCTTAGGCGAGTTCATCTTCTTGGAATTTGCCGTCAACCCAATGCATAGTCAACCATCTGCCGTCGCTGGCGGAGGCTTAGTGGCAATTCAGATTACCAAGTGCGCCTCACGAGCGCGGGGTTTGAGCTGCGCAAGTTTGGTAATCCCTAACCCGATATTGATCGCGGTAATCTGGCGTGACTCGTTTGCCGCATTGAAAAGCCTGCCAGTCTCTTGTTCGTCCATCGTGGCGAGGATTTTTTGCCGCCCCATCTCGTTATGGTGGAGGTAATAAACCCGGAACTTCGGGAAGTGAATTTAGCCTGGAACGGCAAGCCTGTTGCCCCTGCGATCTGATAGGCCGATTGAACCTGGGAACTAAAGTTTCCGACGATTCGTTCCGATATATGGTGAAATGGAGTCCGTTGTCCTGAACAAGCTGCGAAGGAGCTAATCGTTTCCAGTTGGTGCAAGAATGCGTTGGGCGTTACATGCCTGCGATGGCGTTGCGCTCAGCGTCCGACGCTTGCACGCGTTTCGGCTTGTTGGATAAGGAACAACTACCTACATGAAAAAAACTCGTCTTGCATTCCTCACCGCATTTATTTTGAGCGGGCTCCCCGCCTGGTCCTCCACTTCCCTGACCGTCGGTACGACCAACGATGGGACGGGCACTAGCCCTCTGACCCTGCGCGCCGCGATCAACCAGGCGAACAACGATAGCACCGCATCTCATTTTCCCTATTTCATCACGTTGCCGGCGGGGACGTATTCACTGACCCAGGGGGAATTGGTGGCCGGACAGACCAGCGCCAACTATGGCGGCACATTGACCATCGGAACCGGGCTCGGTAGCAATATAGTTTTTCTAGGGGCGGGCGCCTCAAGCACGATTATCACCCAAAGTGACGGATCGAGCCGGGTGTTCATTCTTGACGCCGCCGGGGCCGGAGGGGAGACCTTCACGTTTTCCGGGGTGACGATTGCCGGGGGCAATGATACTTTCAATGACGCTTATGGGACCGACGGTCTTGGCGGCGGTGGCATTTTCAGTGGTGACGAGGGCCTGGCGGGTTCGGCCGGGCCAGACAAATTGTTTCTGACGAACTGCATTTTCGCCAATAACAAGGCCGGCATCGGTGAGTCGACCGAGGGCGGAGGGGCGGCCATTCTCAATTATGGGGGTAGCGTGTATATGACGAACTGCATCTTCACCAACAATGCGGTAAACCGTTCGGCCAGCTTGAATGCAGCGGGGAATCTGTTCGGAGGGGCGGTGGGTTTTGAAAGCGCAGACTCCGGGGACACTCTGACTGCCGTGGGTTGCCTGTTTGTGAGCAATTCGCTGACCTCGCCAAACCCGACGCACGCCGCTGACAACGAGCAAGCAGCCGGAGGGGCTTTGGCACTCTATACCATCCAGAGTGGTGTCGACGGGCCCCCGACGACCTTGCGCATGACGAATTGTGTTTTTGCAGGGAACTCCGTCACCGACAATAAAGCGAGCTCCGGTTCACTGGGTGGAGGGGCCTTATATGTGGGCGGGACTGCCTACGTCATTGGATGCACGTTCACCAATAACGCGGGTAACGGGACGGCGAACCTTGGCGGGGCGATCTCGCAGGGCACCACGGTTAACGACTCCACCGGTGACTTTTCTCTTAGTTATAATCCCGCTACCATCCCCGCGAGCACGATCGCCTACACCATCGCCTACTCGTATGCCGGCGATGCATCGTTAATCGGCATCACCAATAGCAGTACGACCTTGACCGTGACCCAGGCCGTGCCGCAGATCACTTGGACCAATCCGGCTCCGATCCTTTACGGGTCGTTGCTGACGACCAACCAGTTGAACGCCAGCGCCAATGTGGCGGGAACTTTCGTTTACAGTCCGACCAACGGCACCGCCCTCAACACGGGGACCAACACTTTGACCGCTATCTTCACTCCGACCGACACGGTGGATTACACGGGATCGACCAACACGGTCAACGTGGTGGTGCAACCTGCTTGGTTGACCGTGACGGCGGCCAACACCAACCGGGTCTACGGCCAGACCAACCCCATCTTCACGGGATCTATCACGGGTGTGACCAACAGTGACAACATCACCGCCGCTTACAGCAGCAGCGCGACCAGCGCCAGCGCGGCGGGGACTTACAACATCACGCCCAGTTTGGTGGACCCGGCCAACCGGCAGACCAACTACGCCGTCAACCTGGTCAACGGCACCTTAACGGTGACCCAGGCGGTGCCCAAATCACCTGGACCAACCCGGCTCCGATCCTTTACGGGTCGTTGCTGACGACCAACCAGTTGAACGCCAGCGCCAATGTGGCGGGGAGTTTTGTTTACAGTCCGACCAACGGCACGGCGCTCAACACGGGGACCAACCCGTTGACGGTGGTCTTTACGCCAAGCGACACGGTGGATTACACTGGGGTGACTAATAACGTGAGCGTGGTGGTGCAACCGGCTTTGTTGACCGTGACGGCGGCCAGCACCAACCGGGTTTACGGCCAGACCAACCCCATCTTCACGGGAACCATCGTAGGTGTGACCAACAGTGACAACATCACGGCCACTTACAGCAGCAGCGCGACCAGCGCCAGCGCGGCGGGGACTTACAGCATCACACCCAGTTTGGTGGACCCGGCCAACCGGCAGACCAACTACACCGTCAATCTGGTCAACGGCACCTTGACCGTTTTTGGCAACGCAACTACTACTGCGCTAACCAGCACCACACCCGTCATTTATGGCTGCCCGTTGAGTCTCATAGCCAGCGTAAGCCCCGCACCGCCAGACGGAGAAACGGTGGTCTTCTACGCCGGCACCATCCCATTCATGACCAATACCACCGTCGGAGGACTGGCCCACTTGACGTTCAGCAGCCTGCCGGTCGGCTCATACTCCATTACGGCCTCTTATACCGGTGACGCCACCCGTGCCCCAAGCACCAGCGCAGCAGTCAGTCAAACAGTAACTCCGGCAACGCTCGCCGTGGTGGCCAGCAACACCAATAGTGTCACCGGCGAGCCACTGCCGACGTTCTCATACAGCTTCGTGGGTCTAGTCAATGGTGATACTGCGGCCGCTTTGACCGGCGAGCCGGTCTTATCCACTCCGGCCACCAACTCAAGCCTCCCCGGCCTCTACCCCATCACCGTTTCTGTCACATCTCTGAGCGCCGCCAATTATACCTTTAGCCCCGTGAATGGCTTGCTCGACATAACCGCCTCGGGTTCCGTCTTCATCGGCATTGTCAATAATGGTGACGGCACAGTGACCATTGGCTTCCAAGGCATTCCAAACGCGACCTACATTGTCCAGACGTCCACCAGCCTCACCTCTGCTTGGCTTAACCTCTCCACCAACGTGGCCGCAGCGAACGGAACCTTCTCCAACACCAATGTCATCACCGTCCCGGCCCGGTACTTTCGCGCCATCCAACCGTGAGTGGCTCAGAACTCACTCCGCGACTTCTGACGAGTTGGCGCAAAGAGTGAACGAAAAATTAACCAGCGGTTCCGAACTTCGGTGCCAGGTTCGCTCACGGGCTCTCCTTCGATTTTTGTTCGGATGCAGGAGTTGGCGGGGACGAAGGAGCCAGTGCGCTGCGAACAATTGTCTGGGCGTCCTCCAGAATGCGACGCAGGTGATCCGCACCTTGAAAGCTTTCCCCGTAAATCTTGTAGATGTTTTCCGTCCCGGAAGGGCGCGCCGCGAACCATCCGCTTTGGGCCGACACTTTCAACCCGCCGATGGGCGCGCCGTTGCCGGGCGCCTGGGTAAGAACGCCCTGAATTTTTTCACCGGCCAACTCGGTCATCTTCACCTGCTGCGGCGAGAGTCTGGCCAATAATTCTTTTTGTTCGGGCGTGGCTGCCGCCTCCACGCGGTCATAACAAGGCTCGCCCAACTCGCGCGTGAGTTTGTGGTAAATTTCGCCGGGATCTTTTCCCATCCGGGCGGTGATCTCCGCAGCCAGCAATGCCATGACAATTCCATCTTTGTCTGTCGTCCAAACGGCCCCATTCCTCCGGGCAAAGGTGGCGCCAGCGCTCTCCTCGCCGCCGAAGCCCAGCGACCCATCAAGCAATCCGTCCACGAACCACTTGAAGCCGACCGGCACCTCGTAGAGCTTGCGGCCAAGCTTGGCGGTGACGCGGTCAATCATCTGGCTGCTCACGACCGTTTTGCCCACCGCCGCGTCCTTGCGCCATTCCGGCCGGTTTTGAAAGAGATGGAAAATGGCGGCGGAAAGGTAATGGTTGGGCGGCAGTAATCCATGACTCTTCGTCACGATGCCGTGCCGGTCATGGTCCGTGTCGCACGCGAACGAAAGATCAAATTTGTCTTTCATCCCGATCAACCGCTGCATCGCATAGGTTGAAGAAGGATCCATGCGTATCTGACCATCCCAATCCACGGTCATAAAACGGAAAGTGGGATCAACTTCTTCGTTAACCACCGTGAGGTTCAAACCATAGTGTTTCGCAATGCGTCCCCAATAATGAACGCCAGCGCCGCCCAGGGGATCAACGCCCAAGTTGAGCCTCGAACCCCGGATGACTTCCATTTCAATCATGTCGCCAAGATCGTCGATGTAGGGACTGAGATAGTCGTGTTGATGGGTCGTCGAGGCGTGCAAAGCCTGTGCGTGAGGAATGCGCTTTACCTCTTTGAGTCGCCCTTCGAGCAGTGAATTCGCCTTGGCCTGAATCCAACCAGTCGCGACATTGTCCGCCGGACCGCCATTCGGCGGATTATATTTGAAGCCACCGTCATGCGGCGGATTATGCGAGGGGGTGATGACGATTCCGTCGGCAAGGCCGATTTTCCGACCGTGATTGTAAGCCAGAATCGCATGAGAAATCACCGGGGTGGGAGTGTATTCGTGCCCTTCCGCGAGCATCACCTCGACTCCGTTTGCGGCCAGGACCTCAAGCGCGGTGGCGCAGGCTGGAATGGAAAGCGCATGCGTGTCTATGCCGAGATACAGGGGACCGTCGATCGCCTGTTGCTTTCGATAAAAGCAGATGGCCTGGGTGATTGCGAGGATGTGCCATTCGTTGAAAGCCCGGGTAATTGACGAACCGCGATGTCCCGAGGTGCCAAAGGCCACGCGTTGGGCTGGCACGGCGGGGTCGGGGATATCGGTGTAGTACGCGGTGATGAGCCGTGACACATCAACGAGGATTCGAATTGGTGCCGGCTTTCCGGCAAGCGGACTTATATTCATGGTGCTTTCGTCACTCCCGCCGGCGGCTGATTGGGCGCGTTCACGGCTGAGGCTCCAGAGTCGGTGGGCCGGCGCGGTTGAGGATTTCTCTGGCACGGTTGGCGTCATCCATTTGCTTTTTGATTTCACCTTCCTTATGTCCGTTCGCGCGTTCCTGGCCTAATCCCATGGTCAACGCGGTCATCCCGGCCAACCCGCCGAGTTGCATGGATTCAACGGCGGTGCTGGGAACAATGACGATGGTGGCATTTTTCTTCAGACCCTCATAAAGCATATTCATGGCCCGCAAATGAAAGGCCACAGGGTTATGGTCGTACGTCTTGCCAGCTTCGGCGAATTTCTCCGCGATTTGGCGCTCGGCATCACCTAAAATCACCCTGGCCTGTCGCTCCCGCTCAGCCTGTGCCTGCATGGACATCGCATCCTCCAAGCCAGAGGGAATCAAGACATCCTTCACCTCCACCGAAATGACGTTGATGCCCCAGGGTTCCGTGCGGTCATCAATAATCTTCTGGAGCAGGGTGCTGATTTTATCCCGGCCCTCTAGCATATCCGAAAGCATGGTCTTGCCGATGACATCGCGCAAGGCTGTTTGTGAGGCCCAACTGATGGCACTTTGATAGTCCGCCACGTCTAATGCCGCCTTCTTTGGGTCAACCACTTTCCAAAATAACACAGCATCCACATCCACCGGCACGGTGTCTTTAGTCAGGGTTTTTTCCGCCTTGAACCCCGTCGTGATAACGCGGGTGTCAATCCAGTAAGGAATCGCATCCAGGACTGGAATGATGAGGAACAGTCCAGGTCCCTTAAGAGCGTGGAAATGGCCCAAACGCAAAATCACCGCCCGGTCCCACTGGTCGGCCACCTGAATTGCCGAAGCAGCGACCAGCGCTAAAACAAATGCACTGATGCCAATGGCGAACGTGTCCACGTTATCCGCAGCTCGATATCGAGCGTAGGACAGGGCACCGCCGATCCCCAAAATCACAAAAAATACTAATGCCGCAAATGACCTGTTTTGTTTCATTTCCATTGCCTCCGTGGATTATTTGTTGCCTCTCGCTGCCGCTGGTGGGTGGCAGGTTTGCAATCTGTAGGATAATGAGGACGCTTTTCGGTCGCTATAGGGTGTTCTACCCAGGCCAGATTCTACAGGAAAACCAAAAGCTTCCCGACCCACCCTCACCCGCGTGCATGGGTTCACAACAAGACGTAAAACCAAGCCAAAGCCGGGCGCCTGGTTAATATCGGAGTTCTTGAGACTATGGTCGAGCGCAGCTTTTCCGCTATGGGGCGTTCTCCCCCGGTCGCGATTTGGAGGTGGCCCTGAGGCCAAATGTGGCCTGTTTCCGCCAAGCGAAAAAATCACTTTTTTGAGGGTTTTAAAAATGGGTTGTATTAGTACTGACAGTAAAATCCACTTTTGCTTGACAAGATGCTTTTGAAAGTAAATGTTTGGCCGTCAACGCGTTGCGCTGAAAATCACCCGCCAGTCAAATCATTGAAAAGCGAGCTTGTCATATAAACGGGCGATTTTTTGTTGAGTCGCAAATGATTGAAGGCGTGGCCTTTGCGGGATCGCCTCCACAAACTGCCCTGGAAAAATGAGTCAAAATGCATTTTGTTGCCAAAAAAGCGTACTAAAAACCTACCGTAGGTTTTCGTTTTTTTTGGCTTTGTGGCATAATGGTTCTGTCATGAGAAATATGATGATGAAAGTCGGGGCCAAAAAGGGAGATAAGAATGAGCCGCGTTGCGGGGAGAGGCATTGCTCGCAAGCTCCCGTAACTTTCATCCGGGGCATGGAATCACGGTTCAACGGGAACGCAACAAAACCAGAGTGGCCCGTTCCGCGTAGTCTTGCCCTGCCGCGAATCAGGCCGGTGCTGGAAGGGAGTTGATGTAACTTGTTGGTTTTCACGATGGTGTTAAATATTTTCAACTCAAATTCATGGTGGATGCCAAATGTTGATTTGCTCCCAAGGCTTCCGCCCGAATTTGAATCACCTGAAATGCCCTTTGCGTGACTTTGAATTGGTCTTTTTTGCAGGACGGAGGACAAGAGCCCGTGGTTCATTTGATGAACGAACCTTGCTCGCTTTAATGGCGTCCGAAATACGCTTTAGGTTGCGCCGATGTTCTATATCAGTCACCATATTATTCGCCGTCCAGGTTGACTGCCCTGAATCTACGGACTTCGCCCCATTGCGATTCCCAACCATGAGCTTACGCTTTTCGCATGAATGATCAACAGCAGTCTGTATGAATGATTCCCAGTCTCCTGCTCAGCTTCCTGCAACGGCCGCCCGCTTTTGGGTGCAATGCGAAGATTCCTGGTATGTGGCGGTAGTTGACAAGGATGGCAAATGGAAATCCTTCTCGAACGGCCGGGAATTACCGCCGGTTCTCAGTTTCGTCTCCATCAAGTGAGCATGCTGTGGGCGTAGAAAGCGGACGTGGGGTCGCCAACGAAGACATCACCGTCCGTTTCGCACCGGTATCGCGGCGGTTTTCGTTAAGCAGCCCGCGCGTTCATTTGCTCGGGGCCTTCTTTTTGCCCACTCTTGACACACTCGCCCGGCGCGCCTTGCCAGCAGCAGGCAAGCGTTCTTGGATGGCCGGACTTAACTGCCGATCGGCCTTTGGTTTCACGGAAGGTTTCCGCTTTGGCGCCTGGGTAGGAGCCACAATTGGAATTGGAGGCACGGCAGGAAGTTCGACCGCAGGCACGGAAACTGCGGCCGCTGGCGCCAATTCGATGCCAAACACATCAGTCAATTCAGCTTCGCTCATGGCAGGAGCGCCGTGCGAAGATGCAGCAGTCTGGCGCACAGCTTCGGCGGCGGAAACTTGGCTGATGAGGTCGGCGGGGTCCATGCCCCGAAGCAGGAAAAGCAAGGCGGGATTTTGGTCGAGCTTAGCGCCCACACCGTAAAGCGACGCGGCTACATGTTGGCACAAATCAGCCCAGTCCGGGCAGGAACAATCCAGGTCAATTTCCCTCGGCGTCGGAAACAAGCCTTTTTCGGGCCGAGTCACGATTTGCATAACGGCAGAGGAAATTCTGCCTTGGAGCAGTTCGATGAGGGAATCAATTTTGCCGGCGCACCCGGTCTGGATTGATTTCCAAAGGATTGGCGTCAAAGGTTTGATCTTGATATCGATCCGGTAAAGCTCGGAGCCGGAAACAAGCGCGGACACGTTGCCTTTGCTGATCTGTAAATCGACCACTGAGCCGTTGCGGACGTAGCTGCGTCCGCGCGGAAGGCGGTTTTCGTAGTCGCTGTAGGCCTCGAGGTTGTCACACCAGGCCTTGCCCCAAAAGGTGCCGGCAATCTTGCGCCCCTCCAATACGACGGGCGAAGGAGCCCGGCCGGCTTTCTTGGCCAGTTTTGCAGTTTCGCGCGCGGCTTTGGCTCGCCGTTCTGCTACTCGCACATATGGCCGCCATCCGTAAGACCAACTCATATTCTTTTGTTTGCGATTCGGAAGATTCTCGATCGTCTAATCTTCGCTGGTAGCGTTTATATCCAAGGCCACAAACCGCAGCAACTCGGAATTATTCATTTCCGTCAGCAACCGCTCGCCGCCTTCACCTAACACGTCTTCCGCCAGAGCGCTTTTGCCGGCAATGACCTCGTGAATGCGCTCTTCCAAGGTGCCGCGGCAGGTGAATTTATGGACCGTGACGTTTCGTTTCTGGCCAATACGGAACGCGCGGTCAGTCGCCTGATTTTCCACGGCCGGGTTCCACCAACGGTCAAAATGAATGACATGGGAGGCCGCCGTGAGGTTGAGACCGGTGCCGCCGGCTTTGAGGGAGAGCACAAAGAAGGGTGGACCACCGTCGCATTGGAAGGCATCGACCAATTCCTTGCGTTTGCCGACGGGCACGCCGCCGTGAAGGATGAGGCCGGCTTGGCCGAACACCGTCGTCAGATGCCGGGCCAGCGGGTCAGTCATTTCGCGGTATTGGGTAAAGATCAGGACCTTCTCCTGGCGCGAAGCCACTTCCTCGCACAAGTCCCGCAACCGACCGAATTTGCCGCTGTCGGCGGGCGCATAATTTCCATCACCCAGCCATTGCGAAGGATGGTTGCAGATTTGTTTGAACCGGGTGAGGAACGCCAGAATGATGCCCCGGCGCTGGATGCCTTCCACCCTGGCGCCTCCAATCTTTCGGCCAATTCCCCGACCGCTTGCTGGTAGAGCGCGGCTTGCCGCCGGCTCAACGGACAGAACGCAGTCATTTCCGTTTTGTCCGGCAAGTCGCTGATGATGCGTTTGTCGGTCTTCAACCGACGCAGAATGTAGGGCCGCACCAATCGGCGTAGCGGCGCGAATTGGTTCTGGTCGGTTTGTGAACGGGTTTTAAGGAAAGAAGCAAATTCCTTGGAACCACCCAATAGGCCCGGGCAAAGAAAATCGAAGAGCGACCACAAGTCCGAAAGCCTGTTCTCAATCGGCGTGCCGCTAAGAGCTATCCGATGGCGGCTCTGAAATGACTTCACGGCGCGGCTTTGGCGCGCGCCCGGATTCTTGATTGCCTGGGCTTCATCAAGGATTACCAAATTCCAATGGACGTCTTTGAGCCAGGCCAATCGCATAGCTATCGAATAACTAGTGATAACAAGGTCCCTACCATCCAGTAATTTGGAGGGAGAATTGACAGCGGCGGCGAGAACATCATTGGGCGTCTCCGCTGGATGGGCGTAAAAGACCGAAAGCGTGGGCGCGAATCTCTGGATTTCCGCTTTCCAATTGGCGATGAGGGAGGCCGGAACGATCAGTAGGCTAGGGCCGCCATCGTCCGGAGAGGCTGTAGTTTGGCCTTGCCGGCGTTTGAGGACCAGCAGCAGCGAAATCACCTGAATCGTTTTACCAAGCCCCATATCATCGGCCAGGCAGGCTCCCAGCCCCAGCCGGTTCATAAACCAGAGCCAGTGCGCGCCTTGGCGCTGATACGGACGCAGGGTTGCGTGCAATTCCTGGCCGGGGTCCGACTCGGTGGAGACGTCTGGCTGCTGCATTTGATCGAGAATCTTTTTGAGCGCGTCTCCCGCCACGACGCTGGACCAGGCAGCGCGGTCAGCCTCCTTTTCCGCTTCGCCAGACTGGCCGGCGCCAAAACCGGAAAGCAACCGCAGACCTTCCAGCAACGGCAGTCCTCCGGAGCCTGCGCCGGTTTGAACTTTTTTCCAGTGGTCGAGGACTTCCTGGAGTTTGTCCCGGTCCACTTCGACCCATTTACCTTTGAGCAAGACCAGGCCACTGGCGGACTGAAGGATCGCTTTGATTTCCGATTCGGTGAGCGATTCGCCCTCCACCGACAGTTGCACATCGAAATCCAGCAAACTCTCTTTACCGAGCAGGTTTCCCTTGGCCTCGCCAATGCGCACGGTCACTTGGGGCCTGGGTGGCCGGCCTGCCTTCCACCAGTCCGGAATCCGCACCACCAGGCCGCATTGTTCGAACAGAGGGATGTTTTGCAAAAACGAATAGGCCTGTTCGGGCCGCCAAACTTGGGGATGGAAGATGGCCCGCGAGTCCAATAATTCACGGGCGAGTTTGCTTTGCTCCGCCGCGCGTTGCACCGGCGTCAACAGCGCGCCCAGCGCAGCGCGGTTCTTGGCCCCGGCATACTCTTCCAGGGCGCGTCCCAATGGCAAATGCTGGGCCTTGCCATGCTGAGAGACGCCATGAGTGTAGGTGGCCAGGAAGGCAAATGGGTAATCCGGGTTGCGTTTGTTTTCGGCGAGATGAAAGGTGACACGCCCAACGGTGTTCCAAACTGCATTGCAACTTTGCAGATACGCGGCGGCCCCGCCGGGAGTTTGCATCATGGTCGCGCGAATATGCGCCTCCAGCTCATCCCACAACCTTGCCAGCACGGCCCCATTCAAATACTCCAAGCCTTTCATCGGAGGCGCCGAGTCCGCCAGAGCGGACCATTCGGCTTCGGAAGGTTTGGGAATGGATATGGTGGCCGTGTTTTCCAGGTTCGGTTGGTGGCAGAGCGCGGTGAACAACCTCTGGGCCAGCCCGCGCCAGAAAACAAACGGCGGCGGCAGTGGTTCGAGCAGGAACCCGGCCGCCAGCATCTCCAAACCGCGGGCGGGCGAGGTGGCGAAGCCCTCGCTCAGACGCAAAGCTGTGGCCTGGCTGAGTTTTGGCTCAGCCTGTTCATCCGGCTCGACAAACAAATGTCCGCCGGGGGATAAGGCCAGGGTGTTTGACATGGCGAGCGAAGCATACAGGTTGAACCTTCCGGCCCGCCATCAGTTTCATCGCGGAAACATCAATTCCCGGCACTATTTTGGTCCTGATGATGTCAAATGCGGAGTCATTGCATACGGCCATATTTATTCCGGGTCCCGGCACCGAAAAATCAAGCGAGAGACTCCTGCCAGCGAGACCGCAGGGGAGGGGGCAAATAGCTAAACATGAGTTCAACATTTTCCTTGAAGGTGGTCTCAGGCGCGGCTTTCCGACAATAGACGTCGTAGGCGTCGCAGGCGTGACGGCGCAGTCGTCCAACCTGGGTGGTGCTCAAGCCAGCGTTGGTGAAGGAGTCGATAAGCATATCGAGCAAGGGAATAAACTCGGAGTCATCGAGGGGATTTTGGTCATTGTAGCGGAACCACTGATCGATTTGGCTTTTTCCGAAACGGAGCAGGATGATTTCTATATCTGTGGCCGGGTGATTTTCGGTTTTGGGCCGAGGAGGACGGACAGCGGCAGCCGCCGTGGCACCACGCAACGGCGGCAATTCTACGGCGGGAAGGCGGAGCGTGATGCTTCGCGCCTGGCCTGGCACGCGGGAAATCAGTCCGCGCCGTTCCAGCGTTAAAATCATTTGATGCACGCTCGGAGGCGTTATTTGGAAAAACTGCATCATCTCCGCCTCCGCCGGTGGACGGCCGTGCAGAGTGATGTAGTGATTTATGTAAGCCAGGAACTGCCCTTGCCGCGCGGTGTAGGGTGGTTTCATCGGATGAGCGGACCTGTTCGAGTCGGCCATGAGCAGACTTATTGCCTTTCTTCCAGCATGTTTACGAAGCGGGCCATCTCCTTAATTTTCTTTCTATTCATACGCCAGACCACTCCGCGAGGACACGGTCAATCGCCTCGCGCACCAACACACGGGCGTCGAGTCGCTCCGTGCCGCTCATTAGAAGCTCATCATAATCTGTATGCTCATGTCGGATATGTGCGATCACGGCCAGGTCCACCGCTGACGCGTCCAGCGCGCGCCCGGCGGCGGAGCGGCCTACTCGGCCGCTGCTGCGGCACCCGGTATGCTCGGCGATTCGGCGGGCTTCCTCGCTCAGACAACCGGGGTGTCGCTGCAAAATCGCCTGCGTCAGGGCGGATACAAATTCACGGTCTTCTTCCTGGCGCGCCAGCGCCGCGGAGGCTCGGGCAGCAGCGCGCGCCGGTGCATCTGTGGCACATTCCTCCTCGGCTTTGGCCAAAGCTTCCTCCGTCACCAGCAGACCTTGCCGCACGTATCGTTTGCGTTTTCGGTTGAATCGCACCACCACGGCCGCGAGAGAACTGTGCTTGCGTGACCGCCGCGATAATGCCGTGTCACCGGCGGGGAGAAACACCAACCGGTCCAGGTCGGCGCATGAGAGACAAATCGGCTGGCCTTTTTCCATGAGCAGGAAGTCTCCTGTCAATAACGGCGCGCTGCATTCGCCACAATTCCCCTCGTCCCCAACCTTCTGGAAGACCACCAATGCAGGCGGCTTGTTCAATTTGGCAGCCAGCCGCGCGGTCTTCTTCTCCGGCAAATCTGCCGGCGTGTAGTATGTGCGATAAAACTTCTCCCATTGCGCATCGCCGTCTTCGGTGACGTGCAGTTGTTCGATGCCACCAGGCCCCCGGCGCGAGTGGGCGGCTTCAATTGAGCGCAACCCGCGTTGCTTGACCCACTCCTGGAAATAGCGAATGGTCTTTTGAAATTTCTCCGGCCCGACCTGAATCCATGGTTGAAGAACCCGGTAAGCCTCGTTGCCCTTGCGCCAGCCCTCGACGTGGCACGGTTGCAGAAGACTCATTTCCTGGAACAGCTCCAGCGGGCCGACGCTGCCGTTCCGTTTCAAGGCTGTCTCTGCCGCGCGTTCGACGCGCTCCTGGAGGTTGCTGTAGTGTGAATCAGCCATTTGGCGTGTTTTCCTTCGTTGCTCACCTTGGGAAACCCGTTAGCGCAGGTCCGAACGCTGGCTGGCTCGCCAGCCGCACCAATGCGTCGCTGGCGCGCATGCTCGTTTCCCGGAACGCTCTGAGGCCCAAGTTGTGCATGAGAATGCCGATTCATCTGATGGCACCAAACAAGCGCCTAGGCAAGCTTCCAATCGAGGAAAGCCGTTGCAGGCGGATTTGCTGGTCACGGTGGAAGACTTCAATTTCGTTGTGGAATAGAAGACCACCGGCGAGGACCTCGATGGCCGCGTACTCTGCCCGGCTGCGCGCGGACCATTGGAACCACCGCGGAGAGCGCTCCTCGGGAAATAAAGCCACCGTGGCGGACGCGGCAAACCGTTTTCAAAGATTTCGATCGTCTTGCGCCAGGCTTCTTGTTGACTGGAATTGATCTCACCCAGATAAAGCACATGCCGTTGCCCCACCTTGCGTCCGCCCTCCACCCGCCGGTTCCCCACCAAACTCCAATAGGCGTGCTCTTTACCATCTTTGCGGCGCTTGCTCTCTTGGAGAAACATTCTGCCCGGCGATTATGCACAGAAAAATGCGCGTGAAAAGAGGGTAGGTCTGCACTACAGGGTCTTTGAAAAAAGCCGGCCCGATTTATCAACCGCTTCCAGCAAAACCAACCTCAAAAATCGCCATTCTCAAGGTTGAATAGCGGAACTCGGGTTAGTGGCCATGGGTGAGTGGAAACCAAAATTGCCTAGACAATTTTAAGTGGTTTTAAGTAATTTTGGGTAAATATAGGTAATTATAGGCGGAATTTTTTAAATTCCCGGGCGACCTTCCTGTGCGGGAACGCCGCAAGTGCGCCGAAAAACCTGAAAATGAGCTGAGCGACTTGCAGGGAATAACGCCTACTAACGGCTACTAACGCCTTGCGTTTTTTACCCTAAATCGCGCTTTGGCGGCAAAAAGGCTTAGAGCGTGTTTTAAAAATACAAAGGGTTCTGTTTTCGCGCCAAAGGCCCTATGGCGAGGCAGCCCGCGAAGTCGGGCAGCTCTTATCTGTTCTGACTCGACGAAGGAGCATCCCCCTTGTGGGGCCGCGACTGAGGAGCAACGAAGCCAGAGGGCCTTTGGCGCGAAAACCCTTCGGGCGGCAAGTCTTTTGGCCGCAGCCGTCGTTGGCTCGGCGCTCAAAGCCCGCTTTGGGGATTCTCGCGCCTCGCGGCCTAGGCTGCGGCCAAAATCCTTTGCCGCAGAACCCCTTGTATTTTTAAAGCACGCTCTTAGGCTTCATCCTTGGCTTCCCGCTGCTCGCGGCTTAACGTGCAGCCATGAGCGTGCTGACACAACAAGCCATTCTGGAGTCTCTCAAGACGGTGAAGTACCCCGGTTACTCGCGGGATGTCGTTTCGTTCGGCCTGGTCAAAGAGGTCGCAGTCAATGGCGGGGCGGCCAGCGTTTCGTTGCAATTGACCGGCGGCAATGCGGAAATCGCGGCGCGCCTCAAAGGCGAAATTGAGAACGCCCTGCGCCTTGTGCCCGGCTTGGAGCGGATGCACGTCGAGGTGCGCGCGCCCGCCGGCCAGACCGCTCCGGTCCAGGCAGGCAATCCGATGTCGCGCCAGGCCAAGTTGGTGGGGCTGGGGCGGGTGATCGCAGTCGCCAGCGGCAAGGGCGGGGTCGGCAAGTCAACGGTTTCGGTCAATTTGGCGTGCGCATTGCGGCACCTGGGAGCGACGGTCGGGTTGCTGGATTGCGATATTTACGGACCGAGCATCCCGTTGATGATGGGCATCCACGACAAACCCACCATCAGCGAAGCGGAAAAACTCGTCCCGCCTTGCAGCCACGGCGTCAAGCTGATGAGCATGGGGTTCCTGATTGAGGGCGACGCCCCGGTGATCTGGCGCGGCCCGATGATCATGAAGACCATCCAGCAGTTTATCTCGGATGTGGAATGGGGCGAACTGGATTTTCTGCTGGTGGATTTGCCGCCGGGCACCGGCGATGCCCAACTTTCGCTGTGCCAAACCGTGCCGCTGGACGGCGGGGTGATCGTGACCACGCCGCAGGAAGCTTCGCTGGGCGTCGTGCGCAAGGGGATTAACATGTTTGAAAAGGTCAACGTGCCCTTGCTGGGTATCGTGGAAAACATGAGCTATTTCATCGCCCCCAACGGCGAGCGAATCGAAATTTTCGGCCACGGCGGCGGTCGTAAAGAAGCGGAGCGGCGCAACCTGCCCTTTCTGGGTGAAGTCCCCATTTACCTGGAAATCAGGCAAGGCGGGGACACCGGATTGCCGGTCGTGGTGTCAAATCCACAAGGCGCTCCTGCTCAAGCATTTATAAGTATTGCAAAATGCTTGCGTGACAGGTTTGTATAGATTACGTTACAAAACGATCCTATGGATTATTCCGCAGGTCATGCAGAAGTCCGAGTTGAACCAGCCGCAGATGCGCGGGGTGGGCTGGAGGATTTGATTTGGGCCGAATTGCGGCAATGTTTTGACCCCGAGATTCCCCTTAACATTGTTGACTTGGGTTTGGTGTATGGCGTCTCTGTTCACGATGGCCAAGCCAATGTCAAAATGACCCTTACTTCCCCGGGCTGCCATCTAGGCGGCCAGATTGCGGGCAATGTCCAGGAAAGGCTTCTGGCTCTCGATGCCATCCAGGAAGCTAACGTTGAACTAGTGTGGGATCCTCCCTGGCATCAGAGCATGATCAGCCCTGGCGGCCGCAAGACCCTTGGGTTGGAGCCGGCTTAATTTCCTTTTACAATGTAAGAATCTTTAACATCATGGCCTCTCTCGCACCACAACAAACTGAACAACTGTATATGTCGCAAGGCACTCCAAAAGGCTCCAACGGCGCCGATTTGGTTCGAAAATCCTCCTTGTACCGAGAATTTGAAGCTGAAAAGGAGGAAATCATGAAGCACAAATGGATCGAATCGCAGAAAGCGGGGCACGATATCGGATTCGAAAGGGCGCTGACCGATTGGATCATCAAGCATCGGAGCAAGTGGCGCCGCAGCCGCCAGCAGCCTCCGTCCCCGACAGCTCCATAACGCCGGTTTTTCGGCTGGCCCTTTAAAGCGATCCTGTGAGATCGCCAAGGCAATGAACCTGCAACACCGCCCGTCCCATCAGCCCGATCCTCTCGGGTTGCTTCTAGATTTGTTATTTCCATGCCCACCGTAGTCCTCAATGCCGCGGCCATGAAGCGGGCCTTGACCCGCATCGCGCATGAAATCGCCGAGCGCAACGAGAACAGCGCCGAAGTGGTCCTGACCGGCATTCAGCGCGGAGGCGTTTTTCTGGCCCGCCGCCTGGCGGCTATCTTGCAGACGATCTGGAATCACCCCGTCCCGGTCGGCGAATTGGACGTGGGGATGCACCGCGACGATTTGGACCGGCAAGCCTCCAACATCAAAATGCTGCCCACCATCATCCCGTTCGACATCACGGGCAAGACGGTCATCCTGGTGGATGACGTTTTGTTCAGCGGGCGCACGACGCGCGCAGCGCTGGACGCGTTGAACGATTTTGGCCGCCCCAGACGGATACAACTGGCGGTCTTGGTGGACCGGGGCCATCGGGAATTGCCCATCAAAGCGGACTTTGTCGGCAAAAATGTGCCGACCGCCACCGGCGAACGCATTGACGTGCACTTTCAGGAGGAAGGCGGCGGGGATGAAGTGGCGCTGGTGAAAACCTGAATATGGCCTGGCATCGCAAACATTTGCTCGATATCCAATCCCTCAGCGCAGAGGAGATCATGACCGTGCTGGACACCGCCCGCGCCTTCAAGGCGGTGGGCCAGAGGGCGATCAAGAAAGTTCCCGCGTTGCGCGGCAAAACGGTCGTCAACCTCTTTGTCGAGCCTTCCACGCGGACACGCATCAGCTTCGAGCTGGCCGCGCAACGCCTGACGGCTGATGTCATCAATTTCTCCGCCGAAGCCTCCTCGCTTAAAAAAGGCGAGACGCTCAAGGACACCGCGCGCAACCTCGAAGCGCTTAATGCCGACATCATTGTCATCCGGCACAGTGCCAGCGGCGCGCCGCATTTTTTGGCGCGATTCCTGAATTCCAGCGTGATCAATGCCGGCGACGGCGCCCACGAACATCCCACCCAGGCGCTGCTGGATGCCTTCACCATCCGGGAAAAGAAGGGCCGCATCGAAGGCCTGAAGGTCACCATCTTGGGGGATATTCTTTACAGCCGGGTGGCCCGCTCCAATATTTGGGCCATGACCAAATTGGGGGCGCATGTGACCTTGTGCGGCCCTTCCACGCTGGTGCCGCGTGTGTTCGAGCAGATGGGCTGCCGTGTCACGTATAACATGGAGGAAGCCATCGGTGATGCGGACATCATCAACCTCCTGCGCATCCAGCATGAGCGCCAGCGCAAGACGATGTTTCCCGGCATCGGCGAGTACACCAGCCTCTTCGGTTTGACACGGGCGCGTCTGGCGCGGACCAAGCCGGAAGCCCTGATCATGCACCCCGGCCCCATCAACCGCGGCGTGGAAATTGACAGCGAGATCGCCGATTCCGCGCGCTCCATGATTCTCGAGCAAGTCACCAATGGATTGGCTGTGCGCATGGCGGTGTTGTTTCTCATCAACGGCGGCCAGGGGCCGCAAGGAGTGGCGGCATGACATGGGAGGTGGTTAAATCTTATATTTGGGTCGCTGTCGGAAGTGCCTTGGGTGGAATGAGCCGTTTTTGGGTTTCTAATGCAGTGGGTGAGCGTGTTGGCTTTACATTCCCTTGGGGCACCATTGTCATCAATATAAGCGGCTCGTTCATCATCGGCGTTTTCACGGCGCTGACCTTGCCGGAAGGGAAGCTCACTTCCTCGCGCATTTTTGTCACGCAATTTTGCATGGTGGGCCTCTGCGGCGGCTACACGACCTTTTCCGCGTTCAGCCGGGAAACGCTTAATTTGGTTCGTGCGGGACAATGGCTTTGGGCTGGCGGCAATGTGGCCATTTCCATCGTCGCCTGTTTGGTTGCGGTGTGGTTGGGTTTCATAGTTGGCCAGATCTTGAATCGGTTATGAAAATTCCGGAAAACGGCAAATTGTTGCGCATCTTCATCGGCGAAAGCGACCGCTGGCACCATCAACCCCTCTACGAGGCCATCGTGCTCAAGGCGCGCGAGATGGGCCTGGCCGGCGCGACTGTGCTGCGCGGGCCGATGGGCTTTGGCGCCAAAAGCCATCTGCACACCGCCAAAATTCTCCGTCTTTCCATGGATCTGCCGATCATCATTGAAATTGTTGACAGTGAGGAAAATGTCAACAAGATGATTCCATTGCTGGACGAAATGGTGCAGGACGGCCTGGTCACCTTGGAGGATGTGCGAGTGCTCAAATACCGCGCAAATCCTCCGACATAACGCGCCGCCATTTCGCTTGAAAATCCGGGCTTTCATAAACCTCCGGGTTCACCGCCCAGTGCGGTCTTTTACCAAGAGAAAGATCCACGATGGCCTGGCAGCCCATCCGGCCCATGCTGCGGAATTGCTCGTCAGTCCAGGCGATCGAATGAGGAGCCAGCATTACGTTGTCCAATTCCGCCAGGCGCGGCGGCCCGCGCAATGGTTCTTCGACGAAACAATCAATGGCCGCCCCGGCGATGCGCCGGCTTTGCAAAGCCTCGAACAACACCGTCTCGTCCACGATGCCTCCGCGAGCCGTGTTGATCAGAAACGCCTCCGGCTTCATCAACGCCAATTCCTTTGCGCCTATCAGCCCGCGCGTTTTTTCCGTGAGTGGACAATGGATGGAGACGAAGTCCGAATGGCGCAGCAATTCCTCCAAGGTGACCAATCGCGCCTCGGTGGAGGCAGTGACCAGCGGGTCATACGCCAATGGAGTGTTCATGCCAAAAGACCGCAAGAGTTCGATAGTCTTGCGCGCAATGCCGCCCAAACCAATCACCCCGAGCGTCCGGTCCCGCAACTCGCGACCCATGTATTTGGAGCGCTCATTCCATTGTCCCTCCCGCACCAGGCGATCTTTGGCCCGCGTTTGGTGCCCCAGCGCGATCATCCAGCCGATGGTCGCCTCGGCCACGGAGTAATCCACCGCGCCCTTGGTAATGGTCACCAGCACGCCGGCAGCGGTGCAAGCCGCCACATCCACCTGGTCGTAGCCGACGCCAAAACGGGCAATCAACAGAAGATTTTCCGCGCCAGCAATACTTTCTGCGATGATTCTGGGAGACATCACAAAAACAGCATTCGCGTGCGCGATCTGATCGGCGCCCACGACAGGCCGATGCTCGCGGAAGCCGCGCCATTGGAGATGTGGCTGGGCCTCCAGCAGCGACACGCCGACATCGCGGTATTTGACCGCCCCGCGTTCGTCCAGGAAATCCGCCGTGAGGGCGACTTTAAATTTCTGTGCGCTCATGGACTCATCATACGCGCCTCCCGCAAAAAGAAATCCAAAATTATCGCGCACGTTTGTTTGGCATCTGCCCTCCGTCTCGTTACCCTTGCACTCATGCAGATACCACACCAAGGGCCATGAGAACATCCATGCTCATCCCGATTTTCCTCGGTTTGCAAATCGGCCTGCTCGACGGCGCACCGCGGGAGCCGCTTCCATTTCGAGCTGCGGCCGGTTGGAACGATGCAGCGGAAATTTTGTCTCCATCGGCCATCGAAGTGGACGGTTGGCTTGGGGCCAGAATCATGGCCAACGCAACCAACCGCTTGCTTACAGTGGACACCGAGCCGTTTCTGGCCGGTTTCCACAAAAAGCCTGGGGCGCATCCGTGGATTGGCGAGCATGTGGGAAAATGGCTGCACGCGGCGACTCTCGCATGGGCCTACACCGGCGATGCCCGGCTGCGCTCGAAGCTGGATCAAGTCGCCTCCGAACTCATTGCTGCGCAAGAACCCGACGGTTACCTCGGAACTTACCTTCCGGAAAAACGCTTTGGCCTCTTTCAAGGCGCTGATTGGGATGTCTGGTCGCACAAATACAACCTGATGGGATTGCTGACCTATTACCAATTTACCGGCAACGAATCCGCGCTCGCGGCGTGCAGGAAGATGGGTGATCTGCTCATCAACACATTTGGGCCGGGCAAGAAAAGCATTTTGTCCGCCGGCACGCACATGGGCATGGCCGCGACTAGTGTGCTGGAGCCGATGGTTTTGCTTTACC
>Ga0206798_1051_pt1 | contig 25076 bp, 21 predicted proteins | sample Alteio_BWOrgCont_66_FD_152893 | JGI IMG/M metagenome (GOLD analysis project Ga0206798, IMG submission 152893) | Enriched cells from forest soil in Barre Woods Harvard Forest LTER site, Petersham, Massachusetts, United States -... | ecosystem: Environmental > Terrestrial > Soil > Temperate forest >...
GTTCTAATGCTGCTTTAGGAGGCCATTTAGAAACTTTAAAATGGGCCCGAGAAAATGGATGCAAATGGAATAGTCTAACTTGTTCTCATGCAGCTCTTGGTGGCCATTTAGAAGTTTTAAAATGGGCCATAAAAAATGGGTGCGAATGGAATAGTCACACTTGTTCTAATGCTGCTCAAGGAGGCCATTTGGAAGTTTTAAAATGGGCCAGAGAAAATGGATGTGAATGGGATAGTTTAACTTGTTCTAATGCTGCTCGAGGAGGCCATTTAGAAATTTTGAAATGGGCTAGAGAAAATGGATGTGAATGGAATCATTTGACTTGTTCTAATGCTGCTCGAGGAGGTCATTTAGAAATTTTGAAATGGGCTAGAGAAAATGGATGTGAATGGAATCATTTGACTTGTTCTAATGCTGCTATCGGAGGCCATTTAGAAATTTTGAAATGGGCTAGAAAAAATGGATGCGCATGGGATTATTGACCTGTTTTAATGCTGCCGAACGAGGCCATTCAAAAGTATTAAAATAAGCCAGAGAAAATGGCTGTTCCGAAAACTAATAAAAAAATTGAATAATTAAATATTTAACTATTCAATTGATTAAAATAACAAATATTAATGAGTGAATCAGTAACTTTATTTGAATATATTCCTACAGAAATTTCAAACATAATCATATCTCTAGTCGGAGATATTGGGTATGTTATTATGGCGCATGTTTGCCAAACATGGAAAATAATCATAAGAAAATCATTTTGTAATTATTTTATTCCAAAAAATCGATTTATAAAAAATGTTGCAAGAAATGGATATTTGGGCATTGTCAAATGGGCCAGAGAAAATTATTGTTCGTGGGATAGTTCGACTTGTTCTAAAGCTGCTCAAGGAGGTCACTTAGAAGTTTTAAAATGGGTTAGAGAAAATGGATGTGAATGGAATAGTATGACTTGTTCTAAAGCTGCTCAAGGAGGTCACTTAGAAGTTTTAAAATGGGCCCGAGATTATGGTTGTTCGTGGGATAGATGGACTTGTTCCTGTGCTGCTCTAGGAGGCCATTTGGAAATTTTAAAGTGGGCCAGAGAAAACGAATGTGATTGGGATGATTGGACTTGTTCATTTGCTGCACAAGAAGGCCATTTAGAAATATTAAAATGGGCCCGAAAGAATGGCTGTGAGTGGGATTATTATACATGTTCGTGCGCTTCCAGAAGAAATCATTTAGAAGTATTAAAATGGGCCAGGAAAAATGGTTGTGAATGGAATATTAATATTTGTTCTTCTGCTGCTGAAGGAGGCCATTTAGAAGTTTTAAAATGGGCGCGAGAAAATGGGTGTGAATGGACTAGTTCTACTTGTTCTAATGCCGCTTTTGGAGGCCATTTAGAAGTTTTGAAATGGGCCAGAGAAAATGGATGTGATTGGAATAGTTTGACTTGTTCTAATGCTGCTTATGGAGGCCACTTAGAAGTTTTGAAATGGGCCAGAGCTCATGATTGTCGATGGGATAGTTTAACTTGTGCAAGTGCTGCTCAGGGAGGTCATTTAGAAATTCTGAAATGGGCCAGAGAAAATGGATGTGAATGGGATGTTTATACTTGTGCAAATGCTGCTCAAGAAGGCCATTTAGAAATTTTGAAATGGGCCAGAGAAAATGGATGTGAATGGAATGATTTAACTTGTGTAAATGCTGCTTTTGGAGGCCATTTAGAAGTTTTGAAATGGGCCCGAGAAAATGGATGTTTATGGGATAAATGGACTTGCTCGCATGCTTCTATCAAAACTCATCCAAAAATATTAAAATGGGCCAGAGAAAATGGCTGTCCCGAAAACTAATAAAAAAATTGAATAATTAAATATTTAACTATTTAATTATTCAATCAATTAAAATAATTAGTATTAATGGGAGAATCAGTAACTTTATTTGAATATATCCCGACAGAAATTTCAAACATAATCATATCTTTAGTCGGAGATGTCGAATATATTATTATAGCGCATGTTTGCCAAACATGGAGAATAATCATACAAAAATCATTTTACAATTATTTTACAATTATTTTATTCCAAAAAAAACGATTTATAAAAAATGTCGCAAGAAATGGATATTTGGGCATTGTCAAATGGGCCAGAGAAAATGGCTGTCAATGGAAGAGTTCGATTTGTTCTGAAGCGGCACAGGGAGGCCATTTAGAAGTTTTAATATGGGCCAGACAAAATGGTTGTTCATGGGATAGTTTGACTCGTTCTAAAGCTGCTCAAGGAGGTCACTTAGAAGTTTTAAAATGGGCCAGAGAAAATTATTGTTTATGGAATGATTCGACTTGTTCTAAAGCTGCTAGGGGAGGTCACTTAGAAGTTTTAAATCAGAAGTTTTAAAATGGACCAAAGAAAATGACTGTGAATGGAATGGATCCGAATGGAGTCGTTTGATTTGTTCTGGAGCTGCAAAAGGAGGTCATTTAAAAATTTTGAAATGGGCCAGAGAAAAAGGATGTAATTGGGATAGTTGGACTTGTTCTTCTGCTGCTCGGGGAGGCCATTTAGAAGTTTTGAAATGGGCCAGAGAAAAAGGATGTAATTGGGATAGTTGGACTTGTTCTTGTGCTGCTCGAGGAGGCCATTTAGAAGTTTTAAAATGGGCCAAAGAAAATGGATGCGAATGGGATAGTTGGACGTGTTCTTATGCTGCTTGGGGAGGTCATTTAGAAATTTTAAAGTGGCTCAGAGAAAATGGATGTAACTGGAACAGTTCAACTTGTTCTAATGCTGCTCGGGGAGGTCATTTAGAAACATTAAAGTGGGCCAAAGAAAATGGATGTAGATGGGGTTGTATGACCTGTTCGGCTGCTGCAGAAGGAGGCCATTTAGAAGTTTTGAAATGGGCCAGAGAAAATGGATGTCCCGAAAAGAAATAAAAATTGAATAATTAAATATTTAACTATTCACTTAAGCAAAATAATCATATATTAATGGACGAATCAGTGATTTTATTCGAATATATTCCAACAGAAATTATGATTACAATAATGTCTTTAGTTGGAGATGTTGGATATGTTATTATGGCGCATGTTTGTCAAGCATGGAGAGTAATTATTAGCGAGTCATTTCGTAAGTATCTTATTCCAAAAAGTAACTTTATAAGAAGTGTCGCAAAAAATGGATATTTGAATATTGTCAAATGGGCCAGAGAAAATGATTGTTCATGGAATAGTAGAACTTGTTCAAGTGCTGCTTCGGGAGGCCATTTAGAAGTTTTAAAATGGGCTCGAGAAAATCGATGTTCATGGAATAGTGTGACTTGTTCTAAAGCTGCTAGAGGAGGTCATTTAGAAGTTTTAAAATGGGCCAGAGCTCATGGTTGTGAATGGAATATTAATATTTGTTCTTCTGCTGCTAAAGGAGGTCATTTAGAAGTTTTAAAATGGGCCAGAGCTCATGGTTGTGAATGGAATATTAATATTTGTTCTTCTGCTGCTCTTGGAGGCCATTTAGAAGTTTTGAAATGGGCCAGAGAAAATGGATGCGAATGGAATAGCTTAACTTGTTCGAATGCTGCTCGGGGAGGTCATTTAGAAGTTTTAAAATGGGCCAGAAAAAATGGATGCGAATGGGATAATTCGACTTGTTGTGGAGCTGCTCTAGGAGGTCATTTGGAAGTTTTGAAATGGGCTCGAGAAAATGAATGTGAATGGATTAGCACGACTTGTTCAGGTGCTGCTTCAGAGGGCCATCTTGAAATTTTGAAGTGGGCTCGAGAAAATGGATGTGAATGGAATAACTGGACTTGTCATTATGCTGCTTATAAAGGCCATTTAGAAGTTTTGAACTGGGCCAAAGAAAATGGATGTCCGGAAAAATAACACAAAAAATTGAATAATTAAATATTTAACTATTCACTTAAGCAAAATAAACATATATTAATGGGCGAATCAATACCTTTATTTGAATATATTCCAACAGAAATTATAGTTACGATAACGTCTTTCGTTGGAGATGTTGGATATGTTATGATAGCGTATGTTTGTCAAGCATGGAGAATAATTATCAGTGAATCATTTCATAATAATCTTATTCCAAAACATAAATTTATAAAAAATGTCGCAAAAATCGGATATTTAAATATTATTAAATGGGCTAAAGAAAAATGTTGTCAATGTTGCGATAATATTTGTTCGATAGCTGCTTTTGTGGCCATTTAGAAATATTAAAATGGGCCAGAGAAAATGGATGTGAATGGAGCGTTTAGACTTGCTATGGTGCTTCCGAAGGAGGCCATTTAGAAGTACTAAAATGGGCGAGAGAAAATGGATGTGAATGGGATATTTTTACTTGTTCGAATGCCGCTTATGGTGGCCATTTGGAAGTTTTAAAATGGGCCAGAGAAAATAAATGTCCTTGGAATAGTTTTACTCGTTCACATGCTATAATCGGAGGTCATTTAGAAGTTTTAAGATGGGTTAGAGAAAATGAATGTCCCGAAGATAAATAAAAAATTGAATAATTAAATATTTAATTATTCAATTGATTATAATAATAAATATTAATGGGCGAATCTGTAACTTTGTTTGAATACATTCCAACAGAAATTATGATTACGATAATGTCTTCAGTCGGATTAGTTGGATATGTTATGATGGCGCATGTTTGTCAAGCATGGAGAATAATCATAACAAAATCATTTCATAGTAATCTTATTCCAAAAAAAAATCGATTCATAAAAAATGCCGCAAAAATGGGTTATTTAAATATTATTAAGTGGGCCAGAGAAAATGATTGTCAATGGGATAGTTTGACTTGTTCGAAAGCTGCTCGGGGAGGTCATTTAAAAGTTTTAAAATGGGCCAGGAAAAATGGTTGTTCATGGAATATTTCGACTTGTTCAAATGCTGCTCGGGGAGGTCATTTAGAAGTTTTAAAATGGGCCAGAGAACATGGTTGTAACTGGAATAGGTCAATTTGTTCTAAAGCTGCTCTTGGAGGCCATTTGGAGGTTTTGAAATGGGCTAGAGAAAATCAATGTGAATGGAATAACTTGACTTGTTCTAATGCTGCTCTCAACGGCCATTTAGAAGTTTTAAAATGGGCCAGAACTCTGGGTTGCGAATGGGATAGTTCAACTTGTTCTAATGCTGCTCTCAACGGCCATTTAGAAGTTTTGAAATGGGCCAGAGCTCTGGGTTGTCGATGGGATGGTGAAACTTGTTCTAATGCTGCCCGATCGGGTCATTTCGAAATATTAAAATGGGCCAGAGAAAATGGATGTGAATGGAATTTTTTGACTTGTTATGAAGCTGCATCGGAAGGCCATTTAGAAATTTTAAAATGGGCCAGGGAAAATGGATGTGAATGGGAAAGTTTGACTTGTGATGGTGCCGCGAGGGGAGGTCATCGAGAAGTTTTGATATGGGCCAGAGAAAATGGGTGTCAATGGGATAGTGTGACTTGTGCAAGCGCTGCTTTAGCAGGCCACTTTGAAATATTAAAATGGGCCAGAGAAAATGGGTGCGAATGGAACGCTTCAACTTGTTATTGTGCTGCTTCTGGAGGCCATTTAGAAATTTTAAAATGGGCCAGAGAAAATGGGTGTCAATGGGATAGTGCGACTTGTTCTAGTGCCGCTGAAGAAGGTCATTTAGAAATATTAAAATGGGCCAGAGTTCATGGGTGTGAATGGGATAGTGCGAGTTGTTCTTGTGCCGTTGAAGGAGGCCATTTGGAAGTATTAAAATGGGCCAGAGAAAATGGATGTGAATGGGATGCCGAGACTTGCTCTTGTGCCGCTTCATATGGACGTTTAGAAATTTTGAAATGGGCCAGAGCTAATGGATGCGAATGGAATAGTTATACTTGTTCTTGTGCCGCTTTGGAAGGCCATTTAGAAATTTTGAAATGGGCCAGAGAAAACGGTTGCCCATGGAATAGTTTGACTTGTTCTAATGCTGCTAGCAGAGGTCATTTCGAAATTTTGAAATGGGCTCGAGAAAATGGCTGTGAATGGGATAGTTTGACTTGTTCGAATGCTGCTTTGGGAGGTCATTTCGAAATTTTGAAATGGGCTCGAGAAAATCAATGCGAATGGAATAGTTTGACTTGTTCTAATGCTGCTCGAAGGGGGCATTTCGAAATTTTAAAATGGGCCACAGAAAATGGATGTAAATGGGATAGTTCGACTTATTTTGAAGTTGCTTTCGGAGCCTACCCTGAAGTCTCAACATGGGCCAGAGAAAATGGCTATCAAATCTAAAATCTTTGATTTTTCTTTAACTCACATAATTGTGACCTCGTTGTTGAAGGCGTCTACTTTATCTAAAATAAATAAAAAATTGAATAATTAAATATTTAATTACTCCATTGATTAAAATAATTGCCATTAATGGGCGAATCAATACCTTTATTTGAATATATTCCAACAGAAATTACAATTACGATAATGTCTTCAGTCGGAGATATTGGGTATGTTATGATGGCGCATGTTTGTCAAGCATGGAGAATAATCATAAAAAAATCATTTCATAATAATCTTATTCCTAAAAATCAATTTATAAAAAATGCCGCAAAAATGGGTTATTTGAATATTGTTAAATGGGCCAGAGAAAATGATTGTTCATGGAATAGTTTTATTTGTTCTAGCGCCGCTCAAGGAGGTCATTTAGAAGTTTTAAAATGGGCCAGAGAAAATGGATGCGAATGGGATAATTTGACTTGTTCCGAAGCTGCACAAGGAGGTCATTTAAAAGTTTTAAAATGGGCCAGAAAAAATGATTGTCCGTGGGATACGTCGACTTGTTTTCATGCTGCCCGATCAGGTCATTTGGAAATATTAAAATGGGCCAGAGAAAAAAAATGTCAATGGAATAATTCAATTTGTTATGGTGCCGCTTTGGGGGGGCATTTAGAAGTTTTAAAGTGGGCCAGAGAAAATGGATGTGAATGGGATAGGCTGACGTGTGCCAATGCTGCTTCAGAAGGCCATTTAGAAGTTTTAAAATGGGCCAGAGAAAATGGATGTGAATGGGATAGTCTGACGTGTGCCAATGCTGCTTCAGAAGGCCATTTAGAAGTTTTAAAATGGGCCAGAGAAAATGGATGTGAATGGGACGCTGTGACTTGTTATTATGCTGCTAGTGGAGGCCATTTAGAAATTTTGAAATGGGCCAGAGAGAATGGATGTGAATGGAACGCTTCAACTTGTTCTCGTGCTGCTAGTGGGAACCATTTAGAAATTTTGAAATGGGCCAGAGAAAATGACTGTCCATGGGATAATTTTACTTGTTCTAATGCTGCTGTCGGAGGCCATTTAGAAATTTTGAAATGGGCCAGAACAAACGGATGCGAATGGGATTACTTTACTTGTTCGAGTGCCGCTGAAGAAGGTCATTTGGAAGTTTTAAAATGGGCTAGAATAAATGGATGCGAATGGGATAGTGCTACTTGTTTTTGTGCTGCTATTGGAGGTTATTTAGAAGTTTTAAAATGGGCCAGAGAAAATGGATGTGAATGGGATAGTTCGACTTGTTCTTATGCGGCTTGTGGAGGCCATTTAGAAGTTTTAAAATGGGCCAGAGAAAATGGATGTGAATGGGATAGTTCGACTTGTTCTGTTGCTGCTAGCGGAGGCCATTTAGAAGTTTTAAAATGGGCCAGAGAAAATGGATGCGAATGGGATAGTGAAACTTGTTCTGATGCTGCTCGAGAAGGCTATTTAGAAGTTTTAAAATGGGCCAGAGAAAATGACTGTCCATGGGATAGTTCGACTTGTTCTAAAGCTGCTTTTGGAGGCCATTTAGAAGTTTTAAAATGGGCCAGAGAAAATGGATGCGAATGGGATAGTGAAACTTGTTCTAATGCTGCTCGAGGAGGCCATTTAGAAGTTTTAAAATGGGCCAGAGAAAATGACTGTCCATGGGATAGTTCGACTTGTTCTAAAGCTGCTTTTGGAGGCCATTTAGAAGTTTTGAACTGGGCCAGAGAAAATGGCTGTATAATAAAATAATTCGAATTATTTTATTATGATCGTTTTAATTTTGTCCAAGCCCAAATCAAAAATGCTATCAAAATCACGGCCAAAACAAAATATGCAATGTCAAATGAATTAGTTGATTGTCCAAAATGTTCGATACTTTTATTGTTTGGCATAGTATTTAAATTGGGCATAGTATTTAAATTGGGCATAGTATTTAAATTGGGCATAGTATTTAAATTAGGCATAGTATTCGTAGTAGTACTTGTCGTATTCGTTATAGTATTCGTCGTGGTATTAGCAGCGTTTATTTGGGCATTAGTACTAATAGCAGCATGAGAACTAATATCGGTATTTGAACCAGTGATTGTTTTAATAATTTCGGGTAAAAATCCGATCAACAATGTATCAACTACCGGTGGTGTCGATGTACCAATAATTGTATTCACTTGCAAATGCACAACCAAATCATAATCACTCAAATAGCAAATTATACCTCCATAGCCATTAAATCCGGCATTAATATATTTAAATTTGACAATTTGGTTATTTGCTAATTGTAGATTTTTAACAGCAACTCCCATTGCATAATATTTATCCACAGCATTAATACCTAATCCGACAGTTTTTGGACCGAATTGTCTATCAAATGATGATTTGCTAACTAATTTTCCGGTAAAAATTGTTCTAAAAATAACTAACATATCTTCTGCTGCTGATGTTATATAAGTTACGTATCCTCCCCAAGAAGGAGACCAATAAGTCGCGTCTTCTAATTTTAAACTAGTTTTGGCGTCGCAACATTGACTAACTTGGTAAGAATGCATAACTGGTTGTTGAATATTAGATGATTGGTTAAATTTTGTGTTGGCTAGATTGAGTGGTGTCAAAATTAGTTCATCAAACAACATAATAAAACTCTTTTTCGTGACTTTTTCCATCGCTAAACAAATTAATAACGAATTAGTTAAGTGACCATAATTCCATCCAGTTCCTGGTTCGTATATCGGTTTTAGTCCCCGAACCAAACCAATAATTTCATCGATTGAAACATCCATAAAAACGTGTTCGGTAATTTTCTGGTTAAAACTTGGATCATCTGTATAATCAGGCAACCCGGCCGTCATATTACACAAATTTTCTAACGTAATCTTATTTCCATTCGGCACTCCCTCAATATATCGATCAATCGTTGTTTCTAGCGTTGTCAATCCGCGATCTACCAAAATCAATAACATTGTTGTTATAATCAGAATAGCTTGGCCACCAATTCTATAGTGCTGGTTTGGACTAACTAGCACCCCTGGAACTGAAATTCCCGAAACTAAAATCTGTTTTTGTCCTTGATGATCGATTCCTAATATCGCTCCAACAATATTTTTGTCTTTGATTTGTTTATCTAATGAACTCTGAATCATTATATACTATAAACTTAGAATTTATCATTTTGGCTGTTCATTGAATCATTGACCCATTAACTCATTAACTCATTAACTCATTAACTCATTAACTCATTAACTCATTAACTCATTAACTCATTAACTCATTAACTCATTAACTCATTAACTCATTGACAGTATTGTTTTACTCTCTGTTCCAATATTTTATTTAGTTCTTTGTACATGCTCAACAAATGATAATAATTCATTTTCTCCAAAAAATCCAAAATAAACTGGTTAGATAATTTGTCTGTCCAAATCGTTGTTTTGTCTTTTTGAACTCGACACTTTTGCGAAATATGTCCATATACCATTCGTTTAATCAAATCCATGACCGGTTTTTTGAAATGATTAACTTTGGACAACTTATCGATGCTGACTCTGGGAGTAGTAGTTTCTAACCCAACCGAAACTTTATTATAAATATCGATCATTTTCAATATTCCTTTAGATTGATTTTTGATAAAGTAGTTATTGACAACATCAACTTCTTCTTTACATTTTTTCATCAAAAATGTAATATCATTTCGCTCCAAGTAAACGAATCTAGTTATTTCATTGAGAACATGTTTGTAAAGTTCAATAATTGCTTTTTTTCCTTCTGATGACGATTCATCTTCGGTTGCGACATAAATGATTCTGTAATAAAAATATTTTAAATAAATAACATCGTATTGGGCATACAACATTTGGGAATGATTTAGTTTATGTACATTCCAGACAATATCATGCGGAGCAGGCATTGATTCTAGCAGATCGGCCAATTTTTTTTGCTGTTGTTCCGAAATTAAATTAAAAAAGAAAATTGCCGATCTGTCTGATTCCGAATCATAAATCGAGCATTTATTGTCGGATGGCTCATCTCTAGATAGTTTATAGTATTCGCACAAAAATCTGGTATCAATCAAAGTTCGGGTAAATTTGATGATTTTTGTCGGATCACCCATTAACAGATTTTTGTACATGTATGGAATATCTAGTGAATCAGATCCGTGTAAAATTTTTTTAATATATTTATTACAAACAATTAAATCAACAAAGTCCGTAGCGATATTTGGCTCGAAATCATTGGGACCAACCAACATAATAATACTTTCAAGTGCTACATTATGTTCAAAGTTTAGTTGTGCCATTTGAATTTTCTTGTTGGTATACTCAAAATCTATCCCGATGTAAAAATGTGTATTGAATAACGATTCCAAAGCATAAATAATTAGAAATGCGTGAAAATATTTATTCTTTTCGGCTTTATCACTAACACTAATCCAATAGTTCAAATTTTTTTTTAACAAATGCATTTCTTCGGGACCATTCAAGACAAAAGTGTAATTTCCTTTAGTTCTTAACATATCATATACAATCAAATGTAAACCTAATATTATTAGGCTTACTTTGACCAAAGCATCGCTTTCATGACGAATTTGTTCATTAATTTGTGATAGGGGTCTCCGATAATCTTGACTGACACTTTTTCGGTCAGAATTTCTTTTAGTTGCTTTGAATATCTCAATGATCAACTCTCGATGGTCCCTGATACTGTCAGCAATACTTTCCCATTTATTTGTAGGTTCAATCTTCGACTGATTAATGTCAAAAATTTTTTGGTAAAAAAGTTGAAAATCGTTCAATGTATTATTTTGTATAGACATTAGATAGTTATATATTAATACAGAATATTTATTGTTGGACAGTGTTAATTACCCGATCTCGAAGGGGGACTAGTTGGAGCTAAATCAGAGATTTTTGACTTAAACTAGAATAATTGATTATTACCCGAATAATTAATTATTATCCGAATAATTAATTGTTACATGTAATTAGACCAACCATTTTTACAAATCCAATTGATAAAATCAAATATAGCGTATTCATAATTATAACTGAAATAATGCCAGGGAAAAATATTATCATTGGCTCCATTTAGAAAAACAGAAATTGCATTTAGATGTGTTAGTCTATTTTCTCCGCATCCATTTTCAATCGCATAAAGAAGAATATCTAATCGTTTGTGTCTTGCCGCCACACAACAAATTTTTTCGTTCCATGGACAACCATTTTGGTGTGCCCATTTTAGCATTTCGAAGTGCCCGATTTCAGCAGCTTTTTCGCATACATGAGCATCCCATGGGCAATTATTTTGACGTAGCCAGATAAGGATATCGAAATGCCCCCCATTAGCTGCACAAGTACACGTATGTTTATTCCATGGGTAATTATTTTGATGTAGCCAAATAAGGATATCTAAATGTCCACCATAAGCCGCGCCTTCACATGTGCATTTATTACAAGGATAATTATTTTGATGCAGCCACATAAGAATATCTAAATGTCCATCGCATGCTACGTCACCACATATGTATTCATTCCACGGACAATTATTTTGGAGCAACCAAATGAGGATATCTAAATGTCCCCTACGAGCCGCATTCGAACATGTTTCTTTATTCCACGAACAATTATTTTCGTGCGCCCATTTTAGAATATCAAAATGTCCATTTAAAGCCGCTTTAGCACATGTTTGTTTATCCCACGGACAATTATTTTCGCGCGCCCATTTTAAAATATCAAAATGTCCATTTTGGGCTGCATTAGCACATGTTTTTTCATCCCACGAACAATCATTTTCGTGCGCCCACTTTAAAATATCGAAATGTCCATTTAAAGCCGCTAACGAACATGTTTTTTCATCCCACGGACAGCCATTTTCGTGCGCCCATTTTAGAATATCAAAATGTCCTTCTTCAGCGGCACTAGAACAAGTCAGATTATTCCATTCACATCCATTTTCTCTGGCCCATTTTAAAATATCAAAATGACCTTTTTCGGCAGCAATTGCACAAATTGTACTGTTCAATCCATAACCCAAAGTTATAGCCCATTTCAAAACTTCTAATTGGCCTCCCCTAGCAGCCGAATAACACATTTCATAATTCGATCCATAAATATGGCCATCACTATCAACATCAACATCCCATTCACATGGGCAATTATTTTGTTGCAGCCAAGTCAAAACATCCAAATGTCCTCCATATGCTGCGCTATAATATGCTTGTTCGTCCAATTCATATCCATTTTGATATGCCCAAACGAGCACATTCAGGTATCCCTTTGCAGCAATAGCATCCGAATAAGTGCATTTTTCAATAAATTTTGGCATTAAAATTTTAATACTCATCATCCATTCTCTACAGACAAACTGGGCAACATACAATTCATCGCTATCTAGTCTTGTCAGTATTTCTGTTAGAATCTCTTTTGGAATTAGTTCCATTACTGAGCAACTACCGACTAATCAAATTCAATAGTTGGATATTCTAATCTATCAAACTATTCAATTTTTTTTTCTAAATAAACAACCCTTTTTCGTGATAATTGTAGATTCTCTGTTGGACTCTAGTGATTTGCAATCGTTTATGAAAATCTTTTTCGTTAAGGGCCATTAATTCGTTGAGAGTAAACCATTTACATTTTCTAATGTATCTAACTTCGTACGGAATATGGATATCTTCTGCCCTGGGTATATCTGATTCTGGAATATAATCTACTTTGATAAAATAGCTTATGTAAGTTTCCTTTGAACTGACATAAATTGGGATTGCATATTCGGTTATTTTCTCCATGAAATATGTCTGGGACAAACTAATTAGTTCCTTTAAACATTTAACAGTTTCGTCACTATAATACAAATTCAGATTTTCCTTTAGCTCATTGTACATCTTACCTGATTTTTCGTCTGAAAACTGTTTTAAATAAAATAAACAACTAGTCTCTTCGCTAAATTCCCTAGCGGCAGCATCGGAAGTTCTCTCTACCATATTTTGTCTCTTTCCCCCAAAATCATTCCATCCATCGTCTTTGCGTCTAATTGGATTATCCGCTTTTTGAAATAAAAATAATACCACACCATTTAAAATAGTGTATGGAATAACTCCAGCAGATTTACAATTTGACATTGCATCAAAGGGTCGAAATCCATTTTGTGATGGAGAATATTCTAATGGTGAATTTGGGGAATGTCTCTGGTCCGGAGAATATTTCGAATCTGGCGAATTCATATTACTCATATTACTCATATTACTCATATTACTCATATTATTCATATTATTAGATGGTGAGTATCTTGAGTTAAATAAATACGGAGAATTTCTTTGATTTAGTTGGTGGGGCGAATTTTTTTGTTGTTGGATTAGTTGATTTGGGTGGTTGAATGGATAACTTGACTGATTCGATTTATTTCTATACATTGGTATGAATACTTTTGGTGTTGTATCGGTTTGACTACTAGTCGTATTGCTTGTATCTTCTGATAATGATTTGTTACTTTTAAATTCATCCCAACTATTACCAAGTATTTTGGTATTTGGTCTAATAATGTCAATCGGACTTGATGCACTTTCTCCAAAACTCATGGATAAAAATCAATAATATTTTAATTTGTTGTAATAATCATTTAAATGATGTTCTAACTAACAAAAAAAATTGACAATTTATAATACTAAGTTATATAAAAAATGAATTAATACTTGATTAATTATAGTAATGTCAAGCTATAACTATGAACCGGCTTCGGCTACGATTATCAGAATTCGAATCATTGGCTTTGTTGATCAGTACATTGATTCTTTTTTGAATCTGTTGAATGAGTATGCTCTAGAATCTGTTAAAATATGTCAAAATTTTAATATAGTAACAACATCATCAACCAATTCGGAAACCGACCATAAAAATGGAGATTTTGCTAACCAAAATTTTGTTTTTTATGTTGTGCCCTTTGATGAATTAGAAAATCCCAAGTTAATATCAGAACTCAAAAAAATAAATTATCCTAATACCAATATTATTCTGGACCAATGCACCAACTTAGTAATAGACAGTGACGATGATTTGATGTTTTCAAACAAGGATGATACTGCTAAATTTAACAAGTTCGAAAAACAACTAAAAACTTTAAATTCAAATTCAAATTCAAACATTAATATATTCAAAATGTCAACCGAATTGGCATTTATATGGAAGAAAATTGATACCGATAAATCGATTGTTAATTTATGCGATAGCGAAATTGATTTACTGTCATCTATTTTGCTTAAAAAATCAAAAATGTCTATGTTAGACAAACGACGTGAACTCAAGATTCTAATGAAAAAAATATCTATTGATGATAAGTTGGCAGAAACAGGTTATTTAGAATTTTATACAACAATATGTACACAAGATCTTAAAATTGTTAACCAAAAAAAACTCGTTAGTCAAAATTATTTATCATATCTGAACCAGTTACAGTTTGTAATAGATTTTGACACAACAAATTTGACACAATTACTGAAGGAGATTTATGCAATTGATTATTTAAAAACGGAACAGTTCGACAATTTAATAGAAACGGTAGAACAAATAATTTTATCAAAGTTGCAAGATTTTTGTGGTAAGAATCGGAATAGTATCACAATCGATGGCAAGGGATCACTTGATGCGTATGCCTATCATAAATTCTTATCATTGTTTGTTGATATTGCCAAAGGATACAATTCGGCACCAATCATGGAATTTGTTCAAAGTCAAATCAAGACTGTAAACAATATGATTATTGACCATCATAAAAAAGAAGTTGAAAAAGTGACTGATTTGGATAAACTATCATCATATTTAGAAATTTTAGCCAATAAAGACCGGGCCAATTTTTTGGGTTTATTCGAAAAGATCAAAACCAAACCGGAAATTATGCAGAGTAATATCGATAAAATGGACAAATGGATTACATTTATTAACAAATGTCTGAAACTTGGTATTAAACTAGAACTTATCATCAAATTAATGGAAGAGATCATTATGGCCAAAATTGCATACCACAATAGTTTTTCACAAAACAATAATAAATTAATCATGATTTATCCGTTATGTTTACAAGTTTTTTTATTGACTAATTTGAATCGTCATTTCGTTTTCCAAAAATTGTACATGTATACTACTTATACAATTAGGTACTCGGGAAAAGGCGTCGATGAAATCATTAGAAATTTAAATCAAAAACAGTTTAATGATTTATTGATTTTGGAAAATCGACTGTTAGATCTCTGTTCGAATCCGACAGAGAATTCTAGTCAAAAAATCAATCTCAACGAAATAGAGATCGTTGAAACATTTAATGCCGAACCCAGAATCGGAAGAAGATTCAAAATTAACAATAATGATCCAGACAACGAATCAAAAAATATCAAAAAAATCTCTGAAAAAAAAACCAAAACTAAAGAAGACAGTGATGATTCCGACAATGAATCAAAAAATATCAAAAAAATCAGTGAAAAAAAATCCAAATCCAACAATGACTTTACTAACTCTTCTGATGACGAACCAAAGAATACCAAGAATATCAATAATATCAATAATATCAATAATATCAATAATATCAATAAAGTCGGCGACAAAAAATCCAAAACTAAGGTAAATATTGATGATTCCGACAATGAATCAAAAAATGTAAAAAAACTTAATGAAAAAAAATCCAGAATCAACAATGATTTTTCCGACTCTTCTGATGAAGAACCAAAGAATATCAAGAAAGCCAATGATAAAAAATCTAAAAAAGACGACTTTAGTGATTCGTCTACCGAAGAATCCAAAAATATTAAAAAAAAATCCAAAAATAACAAAGATAAAGAAACCGACGATGCTTTTGGTTCCGATTCAGACTCTAAAGCTCCACCGATATCCGCAAACCTTGTCTCACAAGGTAGCGTTCGTTTTCAGCGAACAAAAGAGCAAGTTCAAGTTAGTGCAAAATCCGAAAAAAAGCCTCCGATGCCACCAATGCCACCACCAATGAAAATCAATATCAATAAAGGTAAATAATTTTTTGAAAATCACAACTAATTATCATTAATAATCATAATTAGTCATAATCAATAATAGCTTCTGCCAATTGATTAACCAATGCAACATAAATAATCATTAAATAAAATTTACATTCTAATAAAAATCGTCGACTCATCGGATTGTTAAATGACAAAATGATTCGTGCCATTGTTTCGATATCAATCAAATTTCTTTGATTCGCTCTGCCGTTAGATGACATCACCAAAAATTGATGGCGAATTAGATCTCGATAATTTCTCATAATTTGATTTTTCTGTTGTTCGGTCGAAACTAAATTTGATACAATATGCTCGATGTCGACATAGATTTGATCATTCAAATGATAGTACAAATAGATATTCGAGAAAAAAATAAATGCGGTTTTATTTAAGGAAATCGTTGGCATTGTAATTGTATTTGTATGTTCTTCTCTATTATAAAAAATATTTAGTTCGTCCAAATAGTTTTCGATTATATTTACGGTTGGTCCATCGGTGATGTACTTGACCAAATTCATTTCCATTTCCATTTCCATTATACGATTCGGTCAGATTTTATGTCGGGATTTTATAACCAATTTGTAATTCTAGTAAAGAAATTGCGGCACTCTTTTTCTTCCGAGGACGTTTTAGGTTTGGATTGACTAAAATTTCATTGTCAAAATTAATTGATCCGATGTATTTCAATTTTTGTTTTGAGCAGAAGCGATAACAACCAAAGCTAACCATGTATTCTAAGTTGCCCTTTTTGATGACACAAAAAGCATTTTCTTGTTCGTGTAGTTTTCCTGATAGTAGACAATTGGCCGATTTCTTTCTAATTAGAGTAATAACATTGGAGCTGGCTTTTCCAATTTTGAATATTCCCGGATGAATTTTGTTGTATAATTCGTAGGCTTTTTTATAAATTATTTCATCAAAAATTGCTGGATCATTTGTGGTTGGATCAGATCGAATATTGATTTCAGCTAGTGCTTTCGGTTCATCTTGATCTTCTTCAATGACAACATCAAAAACGCTGTCTAAAATATTTTTCCTTGTAATGATTTGTTCTTTCTTTAGTTCAGATCTAATATAAATTCTGATCAGTGAATCCGTCAATGTAAAACAATCTTCATCATCGAAAACGAGTGGATAACCATTAATTTTTTGTGATCCAACCATTCGAAGAGATCCCCTCTTTCTAACGATTTGAAAATCGACTAATTTGGATGAATGTATCCAATTATATGTTTCATCCCACTCAATACTAAATAATTTATAAAAAATTTTTGACATCGTAATCCAGTTATCAAAGTAAATATTTTTAACAGTTAAATGTTTCGAAAATTTATTCGGATTTTGGGATGTTGACCAAATAAATTTAATCAAATCTATATCAACATCACAATAGTATTTTTCTAATACTTCATAAACATTGTTTTCAATCTGTTTTTTGAATTTGAGCGGAATTTCAACATCTAATTTAATATCAAAATCGAATACTAACCGACCTCCCAATTTAGGTTTAGAATTGATATGATCGACCATAATTTCATGACAATGTTTATATTTTGGTCTGTTTGACAAAAATACATTAAACGATGGAAGCACTGTATAGAATCGGCCAACAGTTCCCGATTGGGTTAATCGTTCGTTGGCAATAATAAATGGGTCAGTACTATCGATTTCCGAATTGATAGCTTCGTCAATCTTATAGTAATTATAGACGGAAATTTTTGATGTTGACATTAAATTTATATATATTTACAAAACGAAAAACTTAATTTGAGTGCAACAACTAATAACTAATAACTAATAACTAATAACTAATAACTAATAATTAGTGGTTTTGTTAAAATTTAAAAATCAAATAATTAATGTTTAACTATTCGATTTTTTAGATTTTTTTCATTGCATCGTACAAAAACGCTGATGATACAAACTGAGTAGCTTAAATAGAGGAAATTTATTAATTGTATCCCACATTCCTTCTCCTTTATCGGCCAGTTTAAATCGTTCCATCAGTTCTTCATCAAATACATAAGCTTTAATTGTACTAACTCCCTCTAAATGTGCTTTTGTCAACCGATGAACTCCATCAACCACTTCATATTTGTTAGTAACAATAATCGGGTAAGACATATCAGCTTCTATGATTCGTCGATAATCGTTTTGATATGATTCCGGTGAAGCCAGAACGTCAGTTGGTGAATGGCAAATGCGTTTTTCGGAATTGTACCAACACTTGTCCTTCAATATTGGGGTCAATAATTGTACATCCAATTCAATAGCCCAGTGGCCAAAGTCTTTAAGATATGCAAACATCATATCAACCGAATAAGCGGCGTTATTGTCTGAATACAATTGTGGCATTTTTCTTAAAATTGAGAGATATAATAAGGTTTCGTTAAATAGACTTACTTAGCCATTAATTTTTCAATTTTTTTTGGTTTGGTGATATTTATGTCGATATTTTTGATATTTATGTTTAGATTCAACGTCAACAAAAAAATTATTGCTTTCAACTGGATTTTCTGGCGGGAGTATCGGATCAATTACTTTACATAGAACATTATCCACAATTTTATCAATCAACCGACTAAATCCAGCATTACTATTTATTTCTAACAGTTTGACTTCAAAATTTGCTGTAACAAGAACATCGGCTCCAAACACTTCAAAACATTGTTGGGTTTCTGGATAACATTTAAGGGATTGATTGTTCATGATTTTCGTAATATGATAAAACATTTCGAGTATGTCAGAAAAAATTTTTTTGGTTGGCAGATCTGGTGTATCTGTTGGAAAAATTGCCGAAGAATTTTTAAGTCTGGTATCATGTATATCCAAATTATCATAATCGGCATGTATGTAGTCGAGTTTAGCTGCCCCAATTCTGAATAATCGCCCAATTGAACCTTTGCCATTATTGTAAAGATATGGTACTCTTAAATGAAATTTTTTATTTTCAAATAGTGCGACATCATCAATATACTCGGCCAATACCCATCGATATTTCTTTTCATTTGGATCCAAATTTTTTTTAGAAATATTTTCCATATAATTTTTATAATCGGTATACTGATTAAAAACATGTATATCTTTTCCTCCCCATGAATGAATACCTTTCAAGATCCAAATTTTATTTTCAAACATTTGTTTCGTCACAACATTTCGAAAATTATGCAAATCGACATAATACTGTTTGGCCATGTACCGAGCACACAAGGTTGCATTATATTTTTTGAATAGTTCATATAATTCAAATTTGTTTGATATGAAACGATCATAAACAATCATATTTTTGATAAAAGATTTAACATTCCATATCTCTTTCCCACTTTTTTTATGGGCCCCAATCGCATACAAATAAACAAATGTTGCCGTACCACCATTGACTTTTTTCCAGTTTTTCCTCTCTTTGAAGAATTCATCAATTTTATTACTTTCATCATTAGTCAGCGCGTAACTAAATATCCGATATGTATACCATTCTTTTCCATTATCATCAATGTAAGTATATAAATCGGTCATTATAATTGACTGATATAAAAAAAAATTGATTTTTGAAATGCTTGATCAGGCCGTTAATGAAACGAACAATTAGTAGCCACAATTCACGATGACTCTGACCGATGCAACGACTCCAATGATCGATTTGATGCTTCGCCCGATCTCATATTTTGATTTTGACCTGACTGATACTGATACTGATGACCAAAAAACAGAACTAAAAGAGTTGAAATTAGCATTTTTGATGTTGGTCACAACTAATCGAATTTTGTTCAACAAAGAAACAAACCAACTGGAGGGATACCTTCCGTTAAAAAAAACAATGTCAAATGTTGTTTTGGCGATTTTTTCAATGGAATTACACCGACACAATTTGCTTAGCACCATGTTTGTGTCAAACGCATGTCCATCATTAATCATTTCGACTAAACCGGTTAATCTGGGATTTTATCCGATACAGATCCAGTTCGATTTTGATAGAGTTAACGCATTAATTGTCCGATGTATCGCCGAAATAAAATTAGGTCTGCCCCAAAAAATTTCGATTCGTCGTACAGAATCGGTTACTGTTTTGGCGATTGTGATGCAAAGATTGCATTGTATTGATTATCAATCTCGGTTAATTGTTAAGACTGTCATCAAAAGAGATGATTTTCACAATCACTGTTACGAAGTTCCACAAACATTTTTGTTGATTGAATCTTCAAGTCCGATATCAAGTAAATTGTGATAAATTTGAATTTTTAATAAAAAATTGAAAATTTAAATGTATTATACGAGTTTTTAACTAATTCAATAACTAAATCAATCACTAAATCAATCACTAAATCATCTTTCCAATGGAATTATTTGATCGCCCCAGACCGAACCGAATCAATGTCACAAATTCTCCAATAGAGACTCAACCACAATCATCAAATGATAGTGACAATATTGACAAAATTGATGCATTAATCAATTCAATGCTTGATAAGATTTCATATTTTGATTTTTTTCTGACCAAAGACCAAGAACTCGAACTAACTAGTTTAAAACGAGCATTTTTGAAAGATAGTTTGACTGATCGTCTTATTCGAAAAACAAATCCGCGCCGAGTTTATGTTAAACTTGACCATACGATATCTTGTATAGTTTTGGCAATTTTTACGATGGAAATGCGTCGTCATGATTTATACGTCGCATTGGCCAGTATGAATATTGGACCATGTTTGGAGATTTCATCTGTTTTGATAAAATTTTCATTTTATGAACATCTATCAAATTCTGAAACAGGACGTGCCAACGAATTACTTCGAAATGTACCATACCAAAATACAAATTCTTTGATAAGAATTCCAATTAGTAATACGGAATCTTTGACTGTTTTGGCGTATGTAATGCATGCTCTTCAAAATTCTCATTGCAATTTTAGGTTAGTAGTTATCAACCAGTTCTCCCTTCAAATTTCTGAGACATATCTATTGCTAGAACATAAAAATTCTGAATTTGGTTCTGGCAGTAAATTGTGATTGTGATTGTGACTGTGATTGTGACTGTGATTTGACATTTACATTTCCAAAAAAAATTGAAAATATAAATATTTAATATATCTTTTTATTGTTAATTACTAAAATATATCATCAATGGAACTATTCAAGAATCCCACTAATATTCAAACCAAAATGTTAAATAGTGAAATAGTTGATAAAATCTCTTATTATGATTTTGTTTTGACAGATAAGCAGGAGAAATGGATTTACTATTTAAAATATTTATTTTTAGTCAAACTCTCTACTAACCAATCAATTGAAATTCTGATTCCTTGGAATATTTCAATTATTTCCTTGACAATTTTCATGATGGAACTTCGGAGACATAATTTACAAACAACACTGATAGTAAAATATAACCTGCATCATAATGATCAACATTCGGGATCTTCATCGAACCAATTTTACAATGTTTTAACGACTCATTTGATAAAATCAACTTACTTAATAGTGTCAAATAATCCAATTAGACAAAAAATGAACTATTCATTGCCCCTATCGTGCGAACACATCAAACATATTAATGAACTGACTGATACTTATTTGCAATGTATTCAATCAAGTCTTCCGGCATCTATTTTAATTAGTGACACAGAATATGTACTGGCTCTTTCAATAGTTATGACAACATTAAACCATTTGAACTATCAAACTAAATTAGTTATCAAAACTGGAACATACAATAAAATTCCCGCAGTTTATTTGGTAATTTCGGAATTGATTTCAAGTAAATTGTAAACATAAATAAAAATATTTAATTAAATATTTTTATTTAGTTCGTTGTTTCTTCGAATCGCTAGTATCATCAATTTCGTCACCATTACCATCACTATTACTATCACGACAACGTTTTCGTCCGAGCCAATTACTAATCTTGAGTCTATTGTACGATCTGGCGATTTCTTTGCATTTGATGATATCACATGGAAAATTATTTTGAATAGCCCATTTCAAAATTTTTAAATAGCCTCGTTTCGCAGCTTCAATAGTTAGTGTCTCATCGAAAATATAGTTATTTTCTTGTAACCATTTTAAGACTCCGAGATGGCCATACTCAAGAGATATATCATGGATATGTTTTTTTCCCAAGATGTAGCCATTTTCATGTAACCATTTTAAAATTTCTGCTTGGCCATTTCGCGCGGCGAAAAAACTAGTATTTCCATCGATTTCACATCCGTGTTCGTGCAGCCAAATAATAATATTTAAATGGCCACATGTCGCGGCACAGTAACTCGCTTCTCTATTTGCAAAACAGCCACAGTTCTGAAGCCATATTAATGTATCCAAACTTCCATTAGTGGCCGCAGAATTACAAGCAGAATTATTTAAAAGACAATTATTTTGGATAGCCCAGTCCAATACATCATTATGTTTTCCACGAATAGCGGCAGCACAAATATTGTCGTCAGTAAACCATTCATTATCAATAGCCCATTGTAATATATTCAGATGGCCATGATAGGCGGCCAAATGACAGCACTCCTTTCCAAAAGTAAATCCATGGTAAACTGCCCATCTTATAACATTTAAATGACCATTGATCGAAGCATGTTTACAAATTTCACTATCGATCCAATGTTTATTTTTATCGACCCAAATAAGTATATTCAAATGTCCATTTAATGCCGCAAATGTTGAAGCCATCATCGCCCATTGACAACCACGTTCGTTGGCCCATTTAATGACATTGAGATGATTGTTGCTAGCGGCACCATTGTATATATCACGACATAAAGGATATTTGTTATCTAATCCCCATTGTAAAATATTTAAATATCCGCTAGTTGCTGCTTCTATCATGAATTGCGTATCAGATATTAGCGATGATGATCCAATAATTCTTCTCCATTTTTTACAAACGTAATACATAACATTAGTTTGAACATTTCCAACTAATGATATAATTGATAAAAAAATTTCTCGAAGTGTACAATTAAAATCGCCATCTAATTCTGATTCTGATTCTGATTCTAATTTTTCTAATTTAATAATATCTGTTTGTGGATCCATTGTTAGTAATTATAGTTATAATTAGATACTTCAACCATTTCAAAATATCAATTTTTTTTTACTGATTTTAATTGGTAATTTTATCATAAACTAATGGAAATTCGTATTTTGGATCATGATCATTTTTTATTTCTGGACTATATAATTTTTGATCAAAATAAAGTTCTTTGGGCATTGGAGTTATAAATGATTGGGGATGTCTAGATTGTACAGTAACTCCATTTGCAACATACGATCCAACTGTATCAAATTGTAAATCCCATAAACGATGATCATTTTGGCCTTCGATCAAATTATCGAACTTTATATTTTTAGATTCGGTTACTCCATCGAACTCAGTAAATAATCTGGAAGCCCGACGCGCACCATTATGAACAATTGGATGTCCACTAGTTATGTACAAGGTCTGGTTTGGAACATTTTGTGCAATGGAATTTGGTTTAAATTCGCATATATCCAGAACAGAATTGCCGGAATATTGATCCGACAAAACTCTCGATACTAAATATCGGCGACTAATTTGGGGATCAGCGGCGACAATATCTCCTCGTCGGATATTTTGAATCATTTTTTCACTATGATCGCTCAGTAAAATTTTTGTGTTTGTGGTAAGACAAGGCACCGGATCAATTGTGATATTATAAGGGCCAAACGGGGTATTCAAGAGTGGATTTACGGCTGTTATAAAGACGGTCATCTGGTATGTTCCGGCAACGGTAGGTGTACCACCTAAAGTAATAGTGGCTGATGTGGGAGTAAGCGGAGTGACACTAACAAACATACCCGGAGGACTTTGGGTTAGCTGTGTATTCGCAATATCTGAGGTTCCAGTAATAGTCCAGGTAAAATCGGGATAAAGAGTCCCTACTGTTCCTGACGTTAATGGAGTCTCTGTCGCGATTGGAACAATCGAATAAGAAGGTGCACTATATATATTCAAACCATAATATTGATACATGTCTGTTGGGATGCTATTATTAAAATGTACATCAATTTCTATCAATAATTCTTCTTCGATACCTACGGCTGTCCCACTTAAAGTGATTGTTGCTCCGGTGTAGTCAGGAGCAACACCATCATAAACAATAGTATCGCTGATACCTTCTCCACCTCCGGCGCTAATAAATGCGATCGTGGCTCCATTTGTCGCAGTAACCGTCCACGTAAATCCAATATAAACTTCGCCCAAATATGCGTATGGTAAAAGCCAATTACCCGCAATAAGAGGAGGTGAAACTGTCGAATTTGCCATTTATAACAATTGGATAGATTAAAATAATTTAGAAAACAAAAGATTTTTTCGAAAATGATATTTGAATTATTTTTTATGTTCATTATACTATGAAATCGGCACAATAATATACATCACATCAAATACATTTATGCGACATCAAAAATCATGATTATAACTTATTTGATTGCCGTGAATCAAGTCAAAATTTAAATTAGGATTTCTTTGATCGCCACAAATTGAAAATCTGAATTAGGATTTCTTTGATCGCCACAAATCTGGTCAAATTAAAAATCTGAATTAAGATTTCTTTGATCATCACAAATCTAGTCTAATTAAAAATCTAATTTAGGATTTCTTTGATCGCCACAAATCTAGCTAAATTGAAAATCTAAATTAGAATTTCTTTGATCGCCACAAATCGGGCCAAATTAAAAACCTAATTTAGGATTTCTTTGATCGCCACAAATCGGGCCAAATTGAAAATCAAGTTTGGGATTTCTTTGATCGCCACAAATCGGGCCAAATTGAAAATCAAGTTTGGGATTTCTTTGATCGC
>Ga0206798_1058_pt1 | contig 25060 bp, 18 predicted proteins | sample Alteio_BWOrgCont_66_FD_152893 | JGI IMG/M metagenome (GOLD analysis project Ga0206798, IMG submission 152893) | Enriched cells from forest soil in Barre Woods Harvard Forest LTER site, Petersham, Massachusetts, United States -... | ecosystem: Environmental > Terrestrial > Soil > Temperate forest >...
CGGCGTCACGTCTGTTCCTCGGCGACGCGCCAGAGTTCCGTGTTGAAGCGTTGCCGTATCCCGGCTCGGAAGCGAGAGCGCTTTTCTTCGTCCTCGGAGCCGTCGCCGGGCTTGTGGCGGTCGCCTACAACCATGCGCTGTTAAAGACGATCGCGGCGGCCGACAAGCTTAGCCGTTGGCCCGCGGAGTGGCGCGCCGCAGTGGTTGGGGGCGGAGTTGGCATCCTGGCATGGTTCGCGCCAGGCCTGGTTGGTGGTGGCGAGGCGCTCACCCAAAGCACCCTCAGCGGCACGTTGACCCTAGGAATGCTTCCGTTGGTATTCCTGCTCCGGTTCGGGTTGGGCGCCGTGTCCTACGCGGCCCGGACACCGGGCGGGCTCTTCGCACCCATGCTCGTGCTGGGCGCCCAGCTCGGCCTCATCTTCGGTGCCCTGTGCCGGCTTACATTCCCCGATCTCGACATGCCACCAGAAGCCTTCGCCGTCGTCGGGATGGCCGCCTTTTTCACCGGCGTCGTACGGGCCCCGGTCACCGGCATCGTCCTGATCATCGAGATGACGGCCAGCTCCACGATGCTGCTGCCGATGCTGGGAGCGTGCTTCGCCGCCATGCTAACTGCGACGTTGCTGGGCAATCCGCCGATCTATGATTCATTGCGGGAACGCCCCACGCTCGCACCTGGCGGGACCGAGATGCCTGCCGGCGCCCTAATTATTGCGACAAGCGTCATTCCACCACTGAGGAAAACGAAAAAAAAGCACGAAAAGTAGGGCGTTTCGCATTGCCGATGTCGATTCCTGGGGCCCCTGTTCGACCAGTTGTAGATTGAAGGATCAGCTGGTCGAGACAGCTCAAACCTGTCTTCAAATCCGAGCCCGCAAGGAATACAAGACGATGAAATTCATGCTAATTGCGTACGCCAACAAGAGCTCGGAAGCGGGCGTGCCGCCGGAACCCAAACTCATGGCAGCGGTTGGCAAGCTCACTGAAGAACTGAGCAAAGCTGGCGTAATGGTCGGGACAGGGGGCCTGGCACCGACATCACTAGGTGCACACATCCGGCTTTTAGAAGGGAAAGTCACCGTGACAGACGGGCCTTTTCCTGAAACCAAGGAGGTTATTGGCGGCTACGCGATCGTTGACGTGAAATCGAAGGAAGAGGCGATTGCACTGGCAAAGCGATTCTTTGAGATTCATGCCGAAATCGTGGGTCCGTCCTACGTAGGCGAGGGCGAGGTTCGTCAGATGTTCGATTCGCCTACCGAGTGCGACAAGACATAGTCGCACCATCGATGTCCGTTTGGGCCGGTCTGCTGCGATTTGTTATAACAGGAGGGTCGGAGCAGCTGCCGCTCCGCCACGGAGGGCAATACATGGATGTGGATCATGAATTCCTCGAGCTCATAGGTCGCGTACGCGCCGGCGATCAATCGGCCGCAGCCGAGCTAGTGCGCCGCTACATGCCGGCGGTGCGGCGCGTGATTCGCCTCAAATTGCGTGACCCACGCATGCGCCGCGTCCTCGATTCGATGGACGTCTGCCAGGGCGTCCTCGGCAGTTTCTTCATCCGCGTCGCGTCTGGCCAGTACGAACTTGACAGTCCGGCCCAGCTAGTCCGACTTCTGGTCGTCATGGCCCGCAATAAAATCGTGAGTGCGAGCCGCGCCTATTATGTGGCGCGGCGTGAACCACCCGGTCCTGCCGTTGACGCTATGATTGCCGATCTAGCGGCGCCGGAAACCAGTCCGAGCGGCCGGCTAGTGTGGAAAGATTTGCTGCACGAAGTGCGGCGGCGGCTTACCGAAGACGAGCGCCGCCTGGCAGACCGGCGTGCAGAGCGACGGGAGTGGTCGGAAATCGCCGCGGAAGTCGGTGGGAACCCCGACGCATTGCGCAAAAGGTTGGCCCGCGCCCTCGACCGCGTTTCACACCAACTTGGATTGGAAGAGTGGAATCATGGATGATCGAAATCTCGCGTCGGTCAGCGCCGACCGCTCCCTGTCGTTGATCGACGCCCTGCTGGACGACCAGAGCGGCTGTTGGCGGCGTGGCGAGCGGCGGCAGGCTGAGGTCTTCTTGGGATGCCAGCCGGAGCTTGACGCCGACGCCGCCCTCGATCTGATTTTTCATGAAATCCTCCTGCGAGGCCGCCGCGGCGAGCGCCCGACCTTGGACGAGTATGTGGGGCGCTTCCCGCAATATGCCGAGGAGCTACGAACGCATTTCGAAGTCCACGAGGCCATCCTCACCGATGCGCTGGCGACGCAGACATGGTTGGACACCGAGTTGCCCATCGGCCGACGGGTGGCCGAAACGCCTTCGGTCGAGGGCTACGAGATCCTTGGTGAGCTGGGCAGCGGAGGCAACGGCGTCGTCTACTCTGCGCGGCGCACAGGCCTGAAACGGCTAACCGCTCTCAAGGTGCTGCGAGGCGGCTCGGCCTCCGACCCGCGCGAGGCCGCCCGCCTGCGCGGGGAGGCGCTGGCTCTGGCCCGAATCGGACATTCGAACATCATCCAGATCTATGAAGTCGGTGAAACGGGTGGCCGGCCCTACATTGCCCTGGAGTTCGCGCCAGGTGGCAGCTTGGAAGCCCGGCTTTTTGGCGTGCCGCAACCGGCCCGCGACGCGGCCGCGCTGCTGGAAACGCTGGCGCGTGCCGTTCATGCCGCCCACCGGGCCGGTGTGGTTCACCGTGACCTAAAGCCGGGCAACGTCCTGTTCGCCGAGGACGGTACGCCCAAAATCGCCGACTTCGGACTGGCCAAGCGGCTCGACGCTGATGATGTCCAGACCCGCACAGGTGACATCCTCGGCACGCCGAACTACATGGCTCCGGAGCAGGCCCGCGGGCACAACGCCGCCGTCGGACCTGCAGCAGACGTCTACGCGCTGGGCGCCATCCTTTACGAATTGCTGACAGGCCGGCCGCCTTTCCACGGCGAGTCGGTCTGGGAAACGCTGGAGCAGGTGATCGGTCAGGATCCAACGCCACCACGGCAAATCGCTCCCGAGTTGCCGCGCGATCTGGAAACGATCTGTTTGAAATGTCTGCAAAAGGACACGGCGCGCCGCTACGCGAGCGCCGAAGCGTTTGCCGACGATCTGGCCCGTTTCCTCGCTGGTCGGCCCATACTTGCGCGGCCCACGCCTACGTGGGAGCGCGCCTGGAAGTGGGTGCGTCGCCGGCCAGCCACAGCCGCAAGCGCGGCCGTAGCAATAACACTGACGGCGGCCCTGGCCTTAGCGCACGAAGTCGATTTGCGGACCAGGCTGGCCCGGGCCGAGCGTGAGGCCGCGGCTGCAGACGTGGACCGGTTGCTCCAAAGTGTTCAGGGGACGGTCAACGCCGGCCATTGGCAAGAGGCCGGCGACCAACTGCAGGGCCAGGCGCTGACTCGCCTGAGAGCGGCGCGGGTGTCGTTCCCGACGGACGCACGACTTGACGAGTTGGCGGTGGTAGCCGAGAGGCTGCACAAGCAAATCGACCACCGACTGACCGACGAAGCGCGGCTGCGTCGCTTCCGCATCCTGCGCCGCGAAGTCGGCTTCGACGCGGCGCCGTTCAGCGGATCGCGTGCCGACGTTCGCTTGCAGCGGACTCGTAGGAGCGTCGAGGAGGCGCTGCAGCTTTTCGACCTCGGGCCGGGCCGCAGCGGTAGTCTGGGACTGGAATCGGCTTATTTCACCGCTGGCGAAAGAAAAGAAATAGGTGAAGGATGTTGCGAACTGTTGCTGGAATTAGTCGACGCAGAGTCCGCCATGATGAATGGCAGCGCCGACCTGATCGCCGGCCTGCTGAGTCATGCGGCGAGCCTGGGGGTCGACACGCCGTTGATCGCGGCCCGTCGCGCCGGCAGGCCAAGCAACGGTCCGATGCCGGAGTTGACCCATTGCTTCGAGTGGTTCCTGCACGGCAATGACCTGTGCCGCGCTGGCCTTTTGGCGGAAGCCATTGACGCTTACGAGAAAGCGCTGACCGTCCAGTACGACCATTTGGGCGCGCGTTACGCGCTTGCCGTCTGCTACCTAAAAGATCGGCCGCAAGTCGAAATCCGCAAGGCCCACCTGCTCTTGGCTCGCGAGCACCTCACGCGATGCATCCAGCTGCAAGCCGACCGCGTCTGGCCGTATCTGCAACGCGCGATGGCCGAGGACGAACTGGGTGACCCCAAGGCGGCCGAAGTCGATTATGACAAAGCTCAGCGGCTGCTCGGAAGCCTGTCCGACCCAATGGCCTTGTATGCTCTCTCCGTCAACCGTGGGGTCGGCCGCATCAAACGACACGACCCCGCTGGGGCCATCCTGGACCTGACGCGATCGGTATCGCTGGAGCCGGACGAGTTGCCGGCGTATTTCGATCTGGCAAAGGCCTACCAGGACCTGGGACAGCTGCCCAATGCCGAAGAGCAACTCGACCGCGCCGCCGAGCGGGCCGGACCGGCTGCGCTGGCCGACGTTTTCCGCAGTCGTGCCAAGGTCCATGAGCAACAGAATAACTGGAATGCAGCGGTTAGTGACCTGGAGCAAGCGGTTCGGCACGAGCCCGCCGGGCAGTCGAGCCCTGCCGCAGCGGTCGATCTCCGGCTCATGGGCCAGTTGCTACTGAAAAGCGGCAAGGTCGATGAAGCCCTACGTGCCGCGGACGCAGCGCTGGCGGCGAACCCCGACGATCTCGCACCACAGCGAGTCCGCGCCGAAGCCCTATTGCGTATGGATCGCTTCGCGGAGGCGATTCAAGCGCTGAACCGCTACGTGGATGGCGAGCGCCGGGCCGGTCGGCGCCCCGAGGCGAGCGTTTATCGGGCGCGCGCCCAGGCCGCCGAAGCAGTCGGCGACTACGCCGCAGCCGCCGAAGACTATTCGCGGGCGCTGGATGGGGACGACGGGCTCAGCGCTGCCGCGGACCACGCTGACCGCGGCTGGTGTTATGTCATTCAGGAGTTCTTGCCGCTGGCCTTGCGTGACTTCGAACAGGCGGTACGTCTCGATCCGAACCACGCCAACGGCTACTATGGCCGCGGCTATGTATTGGCGAAGAGCGGCCGGCTGCGGGATGCCGTGCGGGATGCGGAAAAGGCATTACAGCTCGATTCAGACCAACCCCGGAGCCTTTACCATGCCGCGCGTGTCTTCGCCCTGGCAGCGACAGGTGCAACAGCGGCTGCCACCCCTTATGACCGAGCGGAACGTCAGAAGAGCCAGGAACGGGCACTCGACATGTTGCGGGAAGCCATGGAAGCGCTCCCCAAAATCAAGCAGTCCGATTTCTGGCACCGCAATATCGAGCGCGACCCAGCACTGAACTCAGTTCGCATGACCGCGGGGTTTCGGCGGCTTGCCGCGGTCTACGCCCCCAGCTTACCGTGAGGACGCCCGGCCGCGAGTATCATGGAATGGACGCCAGCATGTATCACCTAAAGTCGATATTCCGGCTTGGATCCGCGGCCATGCGCTGGCTGCGGCGTCGCAATGCGAGGCCTTTGCGACGCTTGACGTTCCTCGAGTTTCTGCCCGACCGAGTCCTACCGAGCGTCGACATCGCAGGCACTACGCAGCACAACCTTTCGCAGGACTTGAACGATCCGGAATCTTCACAAGCGCGTTTCATGGAGATTCCGCAGACCGGCGATGTCCTGCCTTACGTCGAATCCGGCGCGTTCTCTCTTTCCCCCCAGCAAATGTCCGCTATCCTCGGAGGGCCGTCCCGCACGGAGCAACTTGGTCCCCCCGTGGTGATTCAAGGCACAACAGAATTCGGCGGCGGCGTGACGCTTCCGACTGTGGAATTGCAATTTGGATCCACGGTAACGGCCGACTTGGTCTTTGGCAACTACGGGGCCGGCTCAGCCGGCGAAACCGGTCCAGCTGCGAACCTGGAGCAGTCGTCCCTCATTGGCGGACTCGTCGAAGTAAATTCGGACGGAGGCGTGAGGCGATTCCTCATGGATTATCACAGCGGGGGGCGAGACGGGCCCGATGGACCGCCGCCGTTAGCGCTCTCCAACCTTCCCGATTTTCTCGGAGAAGCCAACTTGACGCGGTCCGTCGCAGGGGAACGGCCAGCGATTGGCGCTTACGGGCCGGCGGCGACAGCGTCTCTCGACGAGTCGAGTTCCTCCGGTCCGTCGCCGTTTGTTGCTGGACGCCCGCGCGGCGAGCAGATTGCCAGCGGTCTGGGCGCTGGAGATGATGCTGGTAGTGACCCAAACGCCGAGTTCGCCGCCTACGCCCCAGGAGCACTGGCGGATGTATTGCTCACCGTCGACGTGGGCCTGCCGGACGCAAAGGCCGATCTGGTTCATTTGCGAAACGCTGATCTTGCGGTGGTGCCAACCTACCTGGTCGGCGACGCACCCCCGCCTTCGATCGCGCGGTCCCGGGCGGACGACCGGCAGGACTTGGGACTTACCACCCATGTCGTGGGGCTGGACGAGTTTTCGGACGGGATGAACCGAGAGCCGTGCCTTACCCATCACAATTTGGAGCAGCGGGCGTCGGCAGGAAGCGAGGCTGGAGAGATTGAAGTCGGCAGCGAACCAAACGGCGCGACGGTCGAACATCCCGTCGTCGCCGCGACAGATTCGGGATGGTCGCTTCTGGATTGGCTTGACGGCGGCATGCAACAACTTAGTGGTAAGGGCGCGGCGGTGGTTTCTGTGCTCGCGGTCGAAGGACTTGTAGTTTATGTTGGCTGGCGAAGTTGGCGTTCCAGGCGCCAAGCCGCGATTTCAAACCCGATCGGCCGCATCTAACGGCACAACTTCACTGGGGCTATCCCCGGCAACGCTGGCGCGACCCTCCCCGCTGATGCCGAAGATGTCACTCAGTTTGGGGCACCACATAAACCATCCAGGACACCCCGAAGCGGTCGGCGACCATGCCGAATGACGGCGAGAAAAACGTCTTGGCTAGCGGCATCTGCACCTGTCCACCATCCGCCAGAGCCGTGAAATACCGATTGGCCTCGGCGCTGTCGGCCACTGTGAGCGACAGGGAAATCCCCTGGAATCCGGGTTGGCCCGTGCAACGACCGTCGGATGCCAGCAGCACCGTATTGCCGACGCGAAATCTCGCGTGCATCACCTTTTCCTTCGGGGCGGTCATCCGCGGGTCAGCGGAGCCAGGGTAGTCCCCAAAGCGCGTCAGCATCGTCACCTCGGCGCCCAGCGCCGTGCGATAGAACGTAAGCGCCTCTTCGCAACGCCCGTCAAAGTTCAAGTAGGGTTGGACCTGCATCACGCCTCCTTTTGGCCGCAGCGGCAGCCATCAACAACACACATCAGGAGATGGAAACCTTAACGCGCTGTTCGCGCCCCGTCCAGCATTCGCAACCGGATTCCAGTCCGAGTCCGCGGCCTGTCGACTGCGGACCGAAATCAACCACGCTCGACCTCCGCCCGCCACCGTTCCCTCACGCCGCTCAGCCGCCAGCAGAATTAGTCGCCCTGCCTACGCAACCGGCAACCGCTGGACATCGGCGACACAACACTAGTCTGGTAAATCCGTTCATTTCAAGGCTTCCAGTGCCATAATTTTGTCGGAGAGTGCCCAATTTCTTGATCCCTGGACCTGGGGAGGTTATATTGCCAATGTTGTTTTCAACCAATTACTGTGTGTGCGCGTCGGCCCAACAATCTCGCGAGATTGACACCTATGACGAGGACGACAATTAAACTGGTCGGGATCACTGCCGCGATTGTGCTATTGGTGTCGGCTCGAAATCCAGCTCATGCAGGTGACTTCGAGGACACAATCTATGAAGACGCCAAGAAAGCGATCAGCAAGTTCGGAGGCAAGGTAAAGGAAGAAAAAGATCTGGACGATGACGGCAATAAAATAATGAACAGGATCGTGTCCTTTGCGAACAGCAGCCTCACTGACCAAGACCTACTGGGCCTCACTCAAGCTCTTGACACGATCTACAAGTACAAGAGCAAGTTAAAACAAGATAATAACAAAAACAACAGGTTGGACCTACGTTTTACGAAAGTCACCGGAAAAGGTTTCAGGAATCTCAAGAACATTGAGAAGCTTACCTATCTGGACCTCTCGAGCACACTTGTGAACGACGAAGGCCTACAAGAGCTGACCTACCTGGCCGATCTGCTGGAAGACATAGATCTAGATTACACATACCTGTCACTCACGGGCTTGAAGCAGTTTAGCAAGAATTTTGATACAAAAAAAACAATCGCCTTGTCGCTTTTGGGTGCCACAGTCGTTAACGATGAGCCTGCATCGTTTGCTGCCACTAAGTTGGAAAAAATAAGCGCGACCTGTCTAATTAACACCGTTAAAGACCTCAAAAATCTTGTTGGACTGGATCTATCAAGACTTGATCTAACGACACAAGATATAGAGGTTCTCCAACAAAACATCGCAGGCTCGAAATTAAAATGGCTAGCCATCTCAAACAACAAATTGGACAACGATTGCCTGCAGATTGTTGGTAAAATCAGTCCTGATTCCCTGTGGTACCTGGACCTATCCGGCAACGACAATGTGGTGGACGTTGATAAACTGACCTTCCCTGGTGGTCTGAAAAAGCTAGCCAGTCTGTATCTATCGGGTACAGGAATCACCAATGAAGTCTTGGCCAAGATGGATTTGCCAAATCTTAATACTCTGGACATCTCGGACACGAAGACCAGTTTGGATAGGAATGTGATTTGTTACAGCTGGTCGGAAATCATCGAGAAGATGCCGCTGTTAATCGCGCCCTCTAAAGCAGAATCCGTTCTATTAAGACCAACGTTCCAAAATCTTGAATGGCTGGATGTCAGCAAAACTGGCGTGTCTAATGAAGAACTTGTGGCCCATGATCAATTAGCAGGCTGTTGGCGCCTAACGACATTAGAGTATCTGAACGTATCAAACACTAGCGCGACGACTGATGGGTTAATACAGTTTTTCAAGTGTCGTGTAACACAAGAGCTACCATTGAAGAAGGCGGGCCGCCCCTTGCCTGATAAAATAGCCATCGCATGGGATAATGCGACACCTGAGATGTCGCGGCGACTCGATGCGTTTGTAATTAATAGGGGTAGTGTCGGCCACAGTCGCGAATCTAACAAAAGGATGCAAAGATAGCGTGTAATCCAAGGATGTGCCGCGGTGTATACTACCGCGGTGGCGCGGTGAATGATGGCCCCGTCATCGACGGCAAAACCAGTACGTTTGGCGGGGGGTGAATAGGCAAAGCGCTGGAAGCAGCTGTAGGAGTAATGGGGCTCGTACCGACAGCATTGCGCATACCGTGCCAGGGCTCGGTGTACTCCATCCATTGTGCTCTTGTCAGCTTGACTTTGCCAGTCTTCCCGTCTTCAGTCATGATACCGCTTTGAATTGCCTTTTCAATTATCTCCTTATATTCCTTTTTAACCGCTCTTGTTTCAGTAGTACCGATGCTCACGTTTTTTTTCTTGTCAGTCTCCAGATTTGTTAGGTCAGGCAGATTTGTGACTTCATAGGTTGTCAATACCACTAGGATTGGCGGAGCGGCAAACAGCGGCGGGTCAAGCGTGGCGATGTCGTGTAGAACGAGAGTAAACTGTGCGAACGACTCACTGCCCTGCGGCATGACCCACACCCAGGTGTTTCCTTTGTGCCCCTTGAAACGTGCGCGTAGCGGCATTTCAGCTAGGCCACCGAAATGGATCCAACCAGGCCGGGTCTTCGCTAGCCGGTCTTCGACTCCGAAATGAGGCTTCCCGTCAAGATAATGGTTCGAGTCGCCTAGAATCCCCGTCGGGTATGCACGGCAGGCACGTTCGGGCCCAAACAAGGCCCACAGACAGGCGGCGTGTATAGCTTCGAGCTGCTGGTATTCTGCTGATGGATCCACCGTCCATTGGCCCTTCGGACTCGTGGAGGCCGTGAAACCGAGAGTTTTCAGGACGTACTTGAGCGGCGTCCAGGTGGTGATATCATTAAGAATGACGGAGTCCGTTACTGTGGTGATGCCGTTGATGTAGAGTGCAAAAGGGGGTAGCGCATCGGGATCGGCAGCGACTGTGGCAAGGGCGCTCAATACCAAGTCGTCGCGCCCATCGCCGCCGGATTTCGTCTGCAGCGACGTGTATTCTTGGAGAGTAAGGGTAGTGCAGCCGGTACAGGTGATAAGCCCTGCCATGGCCAACCTCAAGATTGTCTTCATCGCATTCACTCTCCACATGTCCGTTTTCAGGCCAAGCCGGATTGATCATGCGATGCAAGCATACCTGACCGTCCCTTTGCTCGCCGCGGGAAGCTAGCCAGCAGCATCTCCTAGAGCTGGCACGTCCCAGGTTTCCCAAACAGCTCAATGCGGCACGGCTGAGATCCCGGCTGCCCCGATTGCTGAACGGAAGTTGGCGGAGTCGCTGCCGAGATTATCAAGACGCCACTTGGAGTACGGGTTATTCGTGACCAGATGCCCACTTTGATCGACAACCACCTGCACGGTGATTTTTGTGCGACTTCGGTCGTCACCCGCCGTGTCTGCGGTTTCAAACACGATTGGCGTGTAGACGGGGGGCAAATGAAAAAGGGTCTGGGAGTTGATCGACACCCTGGCAATGTCCTGGATGATAACGGTAAAGTCGGCGAGGCCTTTCATGCCCTCGGAAGTTACCCACACCCAGGTATCGCCGCAGTGTGCTTTGTAACGGACACACGCGGGGACATCCTTGAGTCGGCCGACGTACAACCATCCCACCGGCAGCTTCGCGAGCTTTTCGGCGACGCCAAAATGACGTTCGGGTCCAGCCGGCGCCTCATCGGGCCGGATCAGAAGACTCATGGCTTCTTTGTCCAGATGGTCAGGGCCACAGATTTCCCACTGACAGGCTGCACGGATCGCTTCGAGTTTTTCTGGAGACCCAATGGGATCGAGGGCCCAGTTCTGCGAAATCTGCCTGTTGAACGACGGATTAGCCGAAATTGATCCTGGCGCGACTGCGCCAACATAGGGGAAGATGTTCGTCGACACAATCTGCCCCTGGTCTTGCACAAAGATAGTTCCGGAGAAAATGGAAGCGTAGGAAGGTAGGGCGGAAGGGTCGCTTGCGGTCATGGCCAGGTTATCGAGGACTTCGCGATAGCGCAAATCAACTGCCGAATCGGCCTGGGCGACGGTGTGGCGCTCCAACGACATCATCGTGCAGCCCGAACAGGCGACGGCGGCCATCCAAGCAAGTATCCAGGGCTTCATCCGGCTTTATCCTTCATCCTGCAGCGACCGGGCCTGCTGGATCCCAAATAATCGATACGGGTGCATAGAATCTTACTCTAAAGATCGGCATAATCCGTACATCCGCTACAGTCTTCCCTCCGAAACTCGCGTTTCGGAGATGTTTTCCACCAAGTACTGCTGGGAATCGTGCCCGTTTTGCTCAAGTCGATAATAACCGTTGTCGAAAACACCAGATGAAGGAGTCCCGCAACCGAAGATAGGATTTTCGCGATTTTACTTGCCAGCGATTTGGTTTTGACTGAGTATGTTGAAGCTCATAAGCTGCGTAGCTTGCGTAAGACATCGATGCAATTGACTCGCCACCGTTTGCCCCTAGACGAACTGCCGGGAGGAAGTTTGGCTTCCTTCCGCGTATTTGGAACTCTCAAGGAGCCTGGCGAATGTACGATCCCCAGAGTCGTTGGTTCCAAAGCCAGGCCCAGGCCCGCCGCCAACGGCAGTTCGCGGGCAACAGAAAACATCCAATCCTCCCGCCACTTGCTCTGGAACTGCTAGAAGACCGCACTTCTCCGGCTGTTTTCAACGTCAACACGACTGTAGATCTTCTTAACCCGGGGCCCGGACTCGTCACCTTGCGGTCGGCAATCCAGGCAGCCAGGTCGGGCAACAACACGATCAACCTCACTGTTCCTGGCAATTATCAGATCACGCTTGTCGGCACCGCAGGAGAGAACGACAATGCCGCCGGTGAGTTTGCCATCATGCCCTCTGCAGGCGGCTCCCTGGCAATAGTCAACACCAGCGGCGGTACGGTGACCGTTGACGGCAACCACCTCGCGCGCGTCTTCGACATCAATCCTCTCAACAGTACTCCGACGGACTTCACGGTCACCATGCAAGGCTTCACCATTCAAAACGGGCTCGTCGATGGGCCAGGGCAACAAAATGGGGCCGGCATCCAGGTGCAAGGGATTGTCAGCCTGACACTGAACAACATGACCGTGACCAACAACGACGCCGCAAGCGGCAGCGGTGGAGGCATTGACGATTACGGTGCATTGCTGGCCATCAACGGCAGCACGATCGGCAATAATCTTGCTGGAAATAACGGCGGCGCAGTGGATAATGCCGCCGGCAGTGTCAGCATATTTGACAGCATCGTCGCTAACAATGTCGCCAACCTGACAGGCGGTGGCTACTCCAGCTATGGCGCAGGATCGCTGGGTGTGACTAATAGCTTGTTTATTGCAAACTCAGCGGTGAACAGCGGCGGTGGCATATTTGTGGGTGGCTCGACGCTAAACATTATGAGCAGCACTATATCGGCCAACACCACTGCCGGCAATGGCGGTGGCATCGAATTGGAGTCGACGGGCACGGGCTTCGCCGGCTCCACGATCACGAATACGACCATCACCGGCAATATCGCTCTGAGCAGCGGTGGTTCGAACATCGGCGGCGGCATTGACGCTCCAGCGGCGTTCACCGGTAGTGTCGCGCTGGTATATGACACCATTAATGGCAACTCTGCAACCGGCGGCGGCGGCGTTTACTTGGGGGCAACATCAGTCGGCCTAATTACCATCCAAAACACGATCATCGCCCAAAACAACGCAACCAATGGGCCGGATGCAAATAGCGCAGTCGGCGCCACGAGCGGCACGACGGCCAGCGACCTCGGCCACAATGTAATCGGCGTCGCTTTGCCCATGACCTTCCCCAACAAGACCACGAAAAACGGCGTTGCGGCCAACCCGCTCAACCCGTTGCTCGGACCCTTGCAAAACAACGGCGGCCCCACGATAGGCGCCTCAAGCAGTCAAGTTACACTTCCGACGGAGGCCCTGTTGCCCACCAGTCCGGCCATTGGTGCGGCGGCGCCGGTTTCCACGGCGACCGACGAGCGCGGCTCGCCCCGGGCCGCCATGCAGCCGGATAGTGGTGCGTACCAGACCTTGACCAGTCCCCAGGCCTACGTCGAATACCTGTACACCACTTTCCTGCACCGGATGGGCAATCTCAGCGGCACTACGGACGCCGCGTACTGGGTCAACCAAATCGCGACGGGGCAGATCACGGATGCTGCCGCCGCCAAGGCGATTGTGTACTCGACCGAGGCCCTGGATGATGTCGTTAACGGTCTGTATACGAAGCTCTTGAACCGGACCGCGGACACTGCCGGCCTGAATTTCTGGGTGAATTTCGTGCAAGGCGGCGGGACCGAGGAGCAGGTGATTCTCGGCATCCTGACTTCCCAGGAATATGGGAACTTGGAGTCAACGCCGATGGCGTTCGTCACGTCCCTGTACACCAACCTGATGGGCCGCACTGGAAGCACCAGTGAAGTCGCCTACTGGGTGAATCTTGTTCCAAGCGAGGGCAATGTCGCGGTAGCCAGTGCATTCGTCAGCTCCCTGGAATATCGATCATTCGAAGTCCAACAGCTGTACGGATTCAGTCCTGCTCCTGCCCAATCCCTGGCGAACCAACTGCCAAATCTGTTGCACCGCCAATCCGCACCCACCGCGGTAGAAATCATCGGCTGGGTGGGCACCCCGCTGGACATCCTCAGCATCCAGGTGGCCATCACGACTTCCGCCGAAGCCATGGCGTACGCGACGGCGAACACGGATGGCAATCTGGGGTGAGGTGCTTCTCCCTGCAACGTAGTAGCTGCTGATGGGCCACAAAGCCAGCGCCAGCTGAAACCAATTTTGCCTCCTCACGTCTTTCCGCCGGCCGGCAATTGCAGGCTGGCCACTTGCGATCCTTTATTTGGATCAAAATCTCAAGATCTCAAAACCCCGAAAACGATTGACCACAAGCAATCTGAGCATTACACTGCCCAGATAGCCCAAACTCCCTGTTTGTGCAGTGCTCGTAACAGCGACATGCTTTCGTCCCAACTTCGGAGGTTGCTAAGCAATGTACAGCGTGGTTTTAATGGCCGCAATGGTCAGTGGGAGCGAAACGCCCGCATGGGGCCCGTGCGTGGTGGTGCATGGGTGTCGCGGCAGCTGTTCGGGTTACTATGCGTACAGCGGCTGCTGTGGTACACCCGTTAATCCGACGTTTTGTCCTCCGCCCAATTACGGTTGCTGGGGTTGCTATGGTGGGCAGTACCTTCCGCACCCGATGCAAGAAGCCGCCAAGAGCGACGCTACTGGGATAATGGAACAGATCAAAGCCCTGAGAACTGACCTGCAAAACATGCACAAGGAGTTGAAGGCTGAAATAGACAAGAAACAGGATCGTACCAAACAAGAGGGTGATGTCGCGCCAATGCCGCGGCCAGTTTCCGGGCTAACACTCACAGACGTCGAGGGCAAAAAGCGAATGGCAGACCTAGCTGCAAAAAATGCAACGGAGGCTCTGGCGGCAAACGAAATGAAAGAATTCAAAGAGTTATTTAAGAAATACTACCCTGACCAATAAATAATATGAATCAGCGCGGAGTCGGTACGCGTCACTTGTTCATAGGAGTAAAGAGTAGGCTCTGAAAGTGGATTCGCATACCACCCAACAATGAGGACTAACAGTGGCTAGAACTCGCGCGAATCGACCCCTTAGAACCGCTGCAGCTGGCCCACACGCAAACACTCCTGGATCGGAAAAATCGTACAGAGTGGAGAGCAAGGATATCCAGGTCCAGGTTGGACCTAACAAAGTCACTGTCGTGACCTTGAATTATGTGCGTTTCTTACTTCGACAAAACACCGCAACACCAGCCTCTGACGATGGCCAGCTAACCGTACAAAAGACTTCACGCGGGTATTTTACGCTCGCGCCAGTCACCTTGAGTTTGCATGTCCAAGATGCGCAGGGCACTGACGTCTGGAAGGAAACCTTCCAGTTAAGCGTTGCTTGCACAGACAAAGGCGCCATCGATGGTGATTCCTACTCCATTCCCAAAAACGTCTTTGGTCAAGCCGACTCATTCTATTACAGTTGGGACGGCGGATCTTGGGACAAATGTTAGGAATTGGCAATATAGGTGCCTCCTGAAGAATCAATATGCCTTTGTCAAAGATTGGTGTTTGGCGATCGGGATGGAGTTGCCTCCGCAAGACCTGGAACTTGGAACTTGCCACGTTGGTTTCGCCTTAGAATTCTCACCAAAACCTTTTGCGTTCTGACGATCCGACTTGTTCATTCCTTCGAACTGCCTGGAATAGTAATGAGCGGCCCAGAACTGCCCGGAATAGTAATGAGGCCCGGCCCAATGTGAGGCGCTAGCAGCTGATTGGCATCACGCGTTGGGGGTGGGTTTTGGCCGGCCCCGGCCGTGGGCGCTTTGGCCGTGTTCTGTTTGGCAGCGGTGCGCTGATTGTGATATGGCGTGGACCACTCCTCCCACGGGATGTCGATGCGGTCTTGGTTACTCTTGGCAGTCTGAATCATATGGCTGACCTCGCCCCAACGCTCCGGCCTGATAACCCTATACTCCATGAAGAATTGGCTATCGGGGAACACCGATGGCTTATTAGACTTCGCATTCAGGAGTATCTGATAGACCGGATCCCGCTGAAAGTTGGGTTGCTTAGTTGGATCAGAGTTCTTAATGAGGACTCCACTCCAATACGAACTTTGCTGAAAAGCGTAGTCAAGGTCGTGTTGTGAAAACAATTGTCCCATGGGAAATTGGTGCTTCCTAAGATCATCTATTAGTGTGTCAGATATTCCCTTTTCCTTCATTTTGGACTTTAAGTCCTCCCATTTGTCGTCGGGAAACATGTAAAATGCACTCGGCTGTCGGATCAGACTGACGAGCACAGGCGGCGTTAGGCTGGCATCCCCGTCATTGAGATCGAGTGTAGCGACATCGAGCAGCACCAGCGTGAAATCGGCAAGCCCCTTCATCCCTTCGGAATTAACCCACACCCAGGTGTTGCCACGGTGAGCCTTGTAGCAAGCTGCCAGGGGAACGTCTGTCATCCGACCAACATGGAGCCACCCGCAAGGCAGTTGCTGTAATCGGTCTGCTACACCGAAATGATGACCCGGCATTGGATTGTTTACTGGACTATCTAGTATGCCGGGGAAGTCAAGATTGGCGCGCTCAGCCCCGTAGAGAACCCACTGACAGGCGGAGCGCAATGCTGCGAGTTGAGGATACTCAGCGGACGGATCGACGGTCCACAGCTCATTGGGGTTCCGACTTGCAATTACCCCAAGCCCTTCGGTGGAGAATGAACCCAATGAGCGCGTCCAGCTAGTGGCGGAGCTGACGGTTGCGGTGTCTGTTACCTTTGCGCTGCCGGTGGAAAGAAGCGAAAATGAAGGCAGCGCGTTCGCATTGGCGGCAACGGTGGCAAGGCAGTCGAGTGTAGCCTTGTAGCGATACTCGCCCGAGGATTGGATCTGGCTCAACGCGTGACGTTCCAGGCTCATGGACGTGCAACCGGTGGCAGTAGCTAGCACCCCAAGTGCCACGATACAAAGACTCCTCATTCGCCACCCCTATTTCTTACTTATTCTGACTACTGACGCAACCGTCACCAGCCGCACATCGGGCCTTACCTCTAGGCAAAGGCGGTTATGGATTTGATCCCGCACTGATGATGGCACGAAGCGTCGGATCCGACGTTACGTTATCTACGCGCAACGGGAAGTACGGTGCATCGGAAATCACGTTGTTTCGTAAGTCTACGCTTACCTGCGCCAGCACCATGAACGGTTGGCCGTCTGGCGAAGTCCAGTTGGAGGTATAGAATATAAGGGGACTGGCAGTCGGAAGCGTGGCGTAAAGCGTTGGGGAATTGCTATTCACTCGCGCAATGTCCTGAAACACGAGGGTAATAATGGACAGGTTGTCCAGATCGTCCGGCATCACCCAGACCCAGGTGGCGCGGTAATGAGCTTTGTACGCGGCGCATCGCGGGACCTCCTCAAACGTACCGCGGTGCAGCCAACCCGGACGCGTCCGTGCCAGCTGGTCTTGAACCTTAAAGTGCCGTCCGAAGGTTTGGTCAATATCCGGATCGGCTAACAAATGCATATCCTTCGGAGCGATCGTTTCCGGTCCGTAAACCGCCCACTGGCACACAGCACGTAACGCCTCGATTTTTTCCGGGACGACAATGGGGTCGAGAGTCCACCCATCGACGATTTGCCGCATGACCTGCGGCGTGGCCAGCTCTGACGCGAACCCATTCTGGGCGCCAAGGCCTACCAGGTGGGCCCAACCCGTTGTGGAAGTGAGTTGCGCCGTGTCGCTGACCGTAACGCTTCCGGCGTAGATGGACGCATAGGCAGGTAAAGCAGACGGATCACGCGCAACCATTGCCAAATTGTCCATTACCTCCTGGTAACGCAGATTCTCAGATGTAGAAGCCAGGGCGAGCGTGTGCCGCTCCAAAGCCAACGCCGTGCAGCCCGTGGAGGCCAGCGTACACGCCATCATGAGGGTCCAGGGCTTCATTGCGTCCCCTTCATTCTCGCCGAGTCCGTCGAGTAGGCCGTTGCGGCAAGGGCTATCGAACGGACCGAGTCTTCCGTGAGTATCGGAAATATCGGTTATTCAGGCTTTTCCCTTGACTGAGAATGCGCCTTTTATTGGTCGAAAATGGGTTCTTTACGTAAAAGCTACGCCCATACCATTTCCTGGCGGCGTCTTGTTGGTTTGTGCGCAAGGGGTAAGGATTTCTTATTGTAAGGGTTGTAGAAGATGTACTAAAGTTGCCGATAAACAATTAGATTGCACCAACTCGTTGAGCAATCGGCAATGTGGGCGATTTGCGTGGAGCGGAGGGCACCGGCAATTCGCGCAGGAGAAAAGCCTGATGAAAAAGGCACTGCTGGCAATTATCGCAACCTTATTCTTTGGCGCCGATATTGTTTTTGCCGAACTTCATCTCCCGCCACAACCGATTCCATTGTCTCCAGGGCCGATTAGCGTGGAGGGACTGCAAATTACGAGTCCTGGGGTGCCAGCGCCGTACATGCCGCCAGGCGTGCCACTCAACCTCGATGCGACCGCTACGCCGCCATGGACTGGACCAGCCGTTTCTTGTGAAAAACCGCCCCCCGCTTGGCAACTAACCGGCCCAGGGGTTGCACATGCCGCGCCGGCGTGTACTACCCCGCTGAATGGACCAGCCGTGGCCCATGACGGCCCACGCCCCGAAACCTGGCCATTGGCGGGGCCGGCAGTCGTCGCTCCTGTTTCGCACAGTGCGGGATTGTTGAACGGGCCAGCGCTTTGCCATGACACCCCGGCTTGCCCCGAGGATCAACCTTGTTTCACTGAGCCAGCAGAGACGCCCGACCGCAGCCGGGTGTGGGCCAGCGTCGAATGGCTAATCTGGTGGGAAAAGCAGCAGCCCTTCCCCTCCAACCTTGTCACCACCGGCTCTCCGACCGACCCCATACCGGGCGCCCTGGGCCAACCCGGCACTCACGTAATGTTCGGTCCCTCCGAAGTTGGATACGGCGCCTTTGCCGGCGTCCGCGCGTCCGTAGGTGCTTGGCTCGACCCACAGCAGATTGTCGGCATCGAATTCGGCGGCTTTGTCTTGGAGGACCGTGCTGCCAATTTTGGCTTCGCCTCAGCCCCCGGCGGCAGTTCTGTTTTGGCGTTGCCTTATTCCAATCCAAGCGGCGCTGCGAATGCCTTTCTCATCGCCGCTCCAACGGGTCAAAGCACCAAGGCTCCGACATCCCTTGGTGCAGGCACCGTCGTTATCGGCGGACAAGTCGTAGGCCCAACTGGCAACATTGTCCCCTCGCCCAACACTGGTTCCTCGTCTCCAACGGGTTCGGTCCCAGGCGGAGTTGCCATTCACACCGACAGCCAACTGTGGGGCACGGAATGTAACCTTATTCATCCTCTCTGCTGGTCGGATGATTTCCACCTGGTCGCATCAGGCGGGATCCGCTACCTCAACCTGGGCGAAAACATAGCCATCACGACGGACAAGCAGGGAGGTACGTTCCTGGGTCAAAGCATTTCTACGCCGCTCTCCGTGCAGACCGACGACTCTTTCCATACGGGTAACCAGTTTTACGGCGCCCAACTCGGATTGGCCGCCGAGTGCTCTTTCTGGGGTCGCTGCTTCACGAGTGTGCGCGGCACGCTGGCCTTGGGCGGCACGGAGGAAATGGTAAACGTCGGGGGCATTTCCACCTTGCAGCCTGGCAAAGCGGTCCCGGGAGGCCTTTATGCACTCGCAAGCAATAGCGGCCGGTTCCACAGCGACGATTTTGGTATCATTCCTGAGTTGCAGATCAAGGGCGGAGTCCAGATTACATCCTGGTGTCAGGCAACGCTGGGCTACAACTTCTTATACTGGAGCAGGGTTCTGCGGGCTGGCGACCAGATTGACACTACCATCGATGCTCGACAGGTTCCGAGCAATCCTGCTTATCAGCCCGGTACGACGGCGGCTTTTCCGCGCCCGCTGGTCACTCGCAGCGACTTTTGGGCCCAGGGTATCAGTCTCGGCCTGGAGTTCATCTACTGACGCCGCGCTTTGCCGCATGACTCTCAAGAGGACTTGTTGCTCCCCTGCCAAAAAAACGCCAAAACGCTATCTTCAACTCAAACCCCTGCTTGGCCTCTCTGTTATCCGCAGCGACAGGCGCAATTCAGTTTGTTGTTGTCTCCTATCAAAACCCCGTCTATTGAAAAACCCGGCAGGCTGTCGGAATATCCGACACCATTAACTCCGCCATGCGCCTGGTCCTTGATTTCACCCCCGCAGTTATCCATTTGAAAGCTCAGCACTTGCGCGAGGACTTAGTTGTAGCTGCTAACCTCGGCACAGCATTTGCTCCTTGCCACCCATCTCTGCAAGCAAATCTGGTTGGTTCCAAGCGCTTTTCGCTCGTTGTCTGCGATGCGCTTGGCCCTTTGGCGGGCAGCGTGTTCCCTGCGCAGCCGCAAACATCGGCCCGCAATGCCGGAGGCGCGAGCATCATCGCCAAGCTGCGCGGTCAGCTGATTGTGGACTTGATTTCTGGGATCATACCTCGGTCAATGCGCGGAATGCTCGAAACGGGAGAGACTCATATGGCCCAAGATTGGTGGATGTTTCACGCCAACGAAGAGCACACTGGCAACGCGGCCGGCGCCAGCAGCATCGACTCCAATACAGTGAGTCGAATGGCGCTCTTGAAGCAAGTTCCCGTGGATTTCAATATCATCAGTATTCCCGCGATCGTTGCTGGCAAAGTCTTCGTTGGGACCACTCCTTGGCCCAACGGGGGCGTCCAGGGCGGCTCACTTTATCGGTTCGACTTGGCCACGGGCGTACTGGAAAGACGGTTTGCTGTTCGGGTTGGAAGCCGGCTCATCGCGTATCAGACTTCGTTCAACAATCAACAACATGTCATCTTCATCGGCAGTGACAACCACGTGCACGAGTTGTTCTTCGACAACAAGTGGCACCATAACGACCTGACGCAGCAAGCCGGGGCACCGCCTGCGACACCCATCAGCACACTTGACGGGTATCAGACCACATTCAATAACCAGCAGCACGTGAATTTCATTGGCGGTGACAATCACGTGCACGAATTGTTCTTCGACAACAAGTGGCACCATAACGACCTGACGCAGCTTTCGGGAGCGCCGACGGCAGCACTCGGCAGCGCGGTCGACGGCTACGCGACCTCTTTCAACAATCAACAGCACGTGAATTTCATTGGGAGTGACAATCATGTGCACGAATTGTTCTTTGACAACAAGTGGCACCACAACGATCTGACGTTGCTTGCCGGCGCCCCCGCCGCCGTGCCTGGAAGCGCGCTTGACGGCTACCAGACTTCTTTCAACAACCAGCAGCACGTGAATTTCATCGGCAGCGACAATCATGTGCACGAGCTGTTCTTTGACAACAAATGGCACCACAACGACTTGACGCAGGTTGCCGCAGCCCCGACGGCAACACCCGGGAGTGCGCTTGATGGGTACCAGACCTCGTTTAACAACCAGCAACACGTGAATTTCATTGGGAATGACAATCACGTGCACGAGCTGTTCTTTGACAACAAGTGGCACCACAACGATCTGACTCTGCTTGCAGGGGCTCCCGTGGCTTCTATCGGAAGCGCCATTGACGGATACCAGACCTCGTTCAATAACCAGCAGCATGTGAATTTCATTGGGAATGACAGTCACGTGCACGAATTGTTCTTTGACAACAAGTGGCACCACAACGATCTGACTCTGCTCGCCGGGGCTCCGACCGCGCCCGCAAGCCCCCTGGATGGTTACGAAACCTCGTTTAACAACCAGCAGCACGTGAATTTCATTGGGAATGACAATCACGTGCACGAGCTGTTCTTTGACAACAAATGGCACCACAACGACCTGACCCAGCTTGCCGGGGCTCCGCCGGTTGCCGCAGGAGAAGTGTGGGGTTTTGGAATCGGCAGCTCCCCGGCGGTCGTGATGAATCCTGCGGACCGCAATGGACGCGTCTTCTTTCTGTCGCTTGAAGCGCGAGTGTTTTGTCTCGATGTCAACACCTTCGCACTGCTTTGGACCACGGACTTGCGTAATCCGGACCCGAGTCACAACCAGCCTGTAGACAACAGCAACCCGCCCGTATCGGGCTGGACATCGCCACTCGTCGTGAAAGGAAATGTGTACGTGGGCGTCGGGCTTGGTGAGGATGGGCCACCACCCGGTGCTGCATACGGTTTCATCTATTGCCTGGACGCTGCTACTGGTAACGTCAAATGGCTGTTTTGCACTAACAAATTCAGCGACGTAGCGAACAACAGCCCGAACGACATCCCACACTCGCTGCTTAACTATTTGCCGCCAAACACCCCGCCGCCACAGCCGTTTCGGCGCCATGCGAACGATCCCCTCTCCCGAGGAGCTTCGGTGTGGTCGCCTCCTGCCTATGATTCCGTAAGCAATTGCATTCTTTTCGGGACAGGAAACCCTAGTCCCGACGGCCCTCTGCCCAACGCACCCTATTCAAGCGGTCTGCTGGCGCTGGAAGCCGACACAGGGGCGTATCACGGGTTCTTCCAGCCGACCGCGACGGATAGTTATCGGCCGACTGATGACGACGTCGACGTGCCCTCGGGTCCAACCGTTTTCTCGCGCGGCCAGCAACGGATTGTGGGCGCGGGCAGCAAGAACGGCTTCTACTTTCTTCTCGATCCCAAAACCATGAATCTGCTCGGAGGCCGGCAGCTTCTGCCTTACAAGAACGACGATCGCACGCAGCCGCTGCCCGGGGTCGATCCTGGGGCAGCAATGGGGCCTGGTGAAGACCACTCGGGAGTCTACGGCTCGGCGGCCGTGCATTTTGGTTTGGGATATCTTTTTGTCGGTTTGGGAGGCTGGGGCGGCGCCATCGACTCCAGTACGACGCCGTTCCTGCGGGCCCTCAAGTGGGATAATACGCTGGCAGACGCATGGAAGACACAAGTCGGTAATGACGGTGTGCGGCGCTACACCGGCTCCCCGGGCCCGAAACCCCCCTTATATACAACCTCCCATGAGCTAGTAGCCGGCTCGCCTGGAGTAGTGAACGACATTGTATTTGTTCCTACCAACAAGCCGGCCCTTTATGCCCTAGACGTGGCTACGGGCTCTCTAAAATGGACCGCGTCGGGACTACCGGCCGGACTTCCAGGAACCACGGAAAACTACGTTCTTGGTCCGGCAATCTCAGGCGAATTCGTCGTCGTAGGCTGTGAGGCCAACCTCTTCATTTACAGCCTTCGAGGTTAGGTGTGTAACGATGTGCAGACACATTGCTGCAGCCCGGGGGCATGCTGAGTTGCACACACTGCACACCCAAGCATTGTGCTAAACGAACGATCCCTCAGACTCCTTAAGCACACGACTGTTCGTATAGGTTGTGCGCAAACAAGGCATGACACAGGTGAACACCATGCTTGGCATACTTCTGCTCCTAGGCCTCGCACTCGCACTCGACAGCTTTGCCGTGTCGGCCAGCGTCGGGGCCACAGGCCTAAATCGGTCTCGACTTTTATGGCTTCCACTCGGCTTCGGCATCTGTGACGGCTTGGCTTCCTTTCTCGGTTCCTGTTTGCCGTTCGGACCAGGCGACGACCCGGAACATTGGCTTCTTTGGATCGGCCCCCTTGCAGTCGCCGCCTATGCACTGTACGTGCTCATACTGGGGAAGCTCGCGCAATCCGCGGGCAAAGGCACGGCCGCCTCCTGGCTGGTTTTCGCCCTGCCGATTTGCTTGAGTGTGGACAACTTCTTGACCGGAGGACGCCTCAACACATTGGGGCTGCCCGCGCCCTTCACCGCGTCGATATTCGGCTTGTGTAGTGGATTGCTGGCCTATGCCGGACTCCGATTAGGCGGGGTTGGAGCCGCACGCTGGCCGTCGGCCGCGCGGGGCGCAGGTGCGATTGGGCTTTTGCTGCTAGCGGTCATAATGGCTGTTCTTCAAGACTAATGACTACTCGCCATGCGGGCAACAAGAGCGGGATAGTATAAGTATAATCTCAGAGACCATAAGGTCCGCAGTCCCTGCTCCATTCAGAGAAATCTCTGGAAACGTATTTTCAGGTCGGGAACCAGCCGGCCGTTAACCAAGAGGAGGGGGGTGACGACAAGACACCGGTGTTTGGTACTGAAAGTTGCATGGGATGTCATTCCTCGGCTGCTCTCGCGACCAATATTAAGATTGCACATGGCAAGAAATCCGCCGATTTCGGCCCTCAGCTTTCTGGAGGTTTTAGTTGGCTCCTTCAGCGGCGAGCCCACTTTACAAAGTGATTGCTGGAGATCTGTGGGAAGGGCAGTGCCGCCAAAAGCAAAGAATCCAAAGACACTCGATTTTATCTTGATGTGGGGGAAGCTAGCTGTTCCAGTCAAACGGCATTCTTGGCGGACGACGGGCGCCGTTCACGGCGGTAGGTAATTCGGGCGAAGGCACGGTTATTTGCTGCCAGAGCGAGCTTGAGGGGGCTTTGGGCTCCGGTGCCGTGCTTTCGTTTCGGTGCCTTGCGTACAGAGAAGTTCTTTGGCCGCACAAGCATGAGAGCCCCAAACCTTCCTTCAGAGGGACATCGACATGCCCGTCACCACGGACGTTCTCAATCGGAAACTGACGCACTTCAACCTCTGGCGCCCAAACGGCAATACGACCTCACCGGCCATAGTCATCGGCCGGTTGCAGCCTGGCAACCCGCCAACGTTCGTCGGGCAGAAACGGTTCCCCCTTAAGGCTGTGTCCGGGGCCCCTGGCCTCTGGGAGATCGCCTCGATTGACTGCCAGCTCCAGGACGGCCAGGTCTACCACTACTGGTTCGAGGTCCAGGATACGAATGCGAACGCCCAGCCTACTCCAACGGTCCAATGCACCGACCCGCTGGCTTTCGCGGTTGATTGGCGGCTATTCCCTACGGGCACCACCGCCGGCACCCAACCCGCGGCCGTCATCAAGTTCGAGAACGGCGGGCTGGTTCCGGCTGATCCTGGTGGTGAGGTCGGCAACTTCGACAATGAGCCGACCCTGGACAAGCTGCCGACAAATAACCATCTTGTCATATATGAGTTGCCAACTGCCTGGAGCAGGAGTGTGACGGCCAATGGCGTGGAACGCGATGTCGGCACGTTCCAAGACGTTCGCGCCCTGGTAGACGAGACGGTGGGTGGGGCCAACTTCTCCGAGTTGTCCCTTCTGGACAAGCATCGTTCTTACCTTACCGATCTGGGAGTTAACTCCCTGGAGTTGTTGCCGCCGGCCGATAGCTTCTTCAAACGGGAGTGGGGCTACGACACGGCCCATTTCCTGGCGCCCGACTACGAGCTTGGCTTCCCTGACGGCAACGCATCCTCGACGGCCAACAAGGACCTTGCTGACCTGGTAAAGTCTTGCCACCGACACGGAATCCGTTTCTTCATCGATGTGGTGATGGCCTTCTCCCGTGAGGAGG